>R20__coassemble_18_pt1 | contig 135970 bp, 103 predicted proteins | sample R20__metabat2_high_PE_049 | metagenome-assembled genome bin R20 | reverse complement strand
AACTTATCAACGCGCGCCTTCTTGACTTCTTCCGGAACATCGTCTTCGAGTTCATAGGCAGGTGTCCCCTCTTCAGCCGAGTAAGCAAACACGCCGGCGCGCTCGAATCGCATCTCCTTGATGAAATCAATCAATTCATTAAACTGTTCCTCCGTCTCGCCAGGGAAACCTACGATAAATGTGCTTCTGAAAGCAATATCAGGAACGTATGAACGCACTTTCTTGACAAACTCAACAGTCTGCTCATGGTCAACACCACGGCGCATAGCCTTCAAGATAGGCGTGCTGACATGCTGCAAAGGCAAATCAATGTAATGACAAATCTTTGCGTTGTCGCGCATCAACTCGAGCAACTCCACTGGGAATCCAAGCGGATAGCCATAATGCAAACGAATCCACTCGATGCCGTCGATTTCAGTCAGCTTCTGCACCAACTCAACGATATGCGACTTACCGTCAATGTCGTAACCGTAATATGTGAGGTCTTGAGCAATGAGTATCAGCTCTTTAACGCCTTTCTTTGCCAAATTTTCAGCCTCTTTCACAAGGTCTTCCATCGGCACCGACTTATGGTCGCCGCGAATCAGAGGGATTGCACAGAAAGCGCAATGGCGGTTGCAGCCCTCGGAAATCTTCAGGTATGCGTAATGCGATGGCGTCGAAAGCACTCGCTCGCAGCAATATTCAGCATGATAATCGGATTTCAGGATGTCGGCAGCCACATGTTGCACCGGCTCCACTCCAAAGAAAGCGTCAACCTCATGAATCTCCTTGCTGAGTTCTTTTTTGTAACGCTCAGAGAGGCAACCCATCACATATAACTTCTTGATTTTGTTGGCTTTACGCAACTCTGCATATTCCAAGATAGTGTCAATAGACTCTTCTTTAGCATCGCCGATAAAGCCACAGGTGTTGATAATCACCACATCAGATTTCTCATCTGAATCGTGGACGATTTTATATGTGTTGTTAAGCAACGCCGCCAGATGCTCCGAATCGACTTTATTTTTTGAACAACCTAAAGTTACAATATTTAGTACCTGTTTCTTCATTGGAACAAAGAGTCAACGAATTCTTTTCTGTCGAAAATCTGCAGATTCTCCATCTTCTCTCCCACTCCGATGTATTTTACCGGGATCTTGAATTGGTCGGAGATGCCGATGACCACGCCGCCTTTGGCTGTACCGTCCAACTTGGTGAGTGCCAATGCGTTGACTTCTGTCGCAGCGATAAACTGACGTGCCTGCTCAATGGCATTCTGTCCTGTCGAAGCGTCCAAAACCAACAACACCTCATGCGGTGCATCCGGAATCACTTTCTGGCACACTTTCTTAATCTTCGAGAGCTCGTTCATCAAGCCGACTTTGTTGTGCAGACGGCCTGCAGTGTCAATCAAGACCACGTCGGTGCCTTGTGCCACTGCTGATTTCACAGTGTCGAACGCCACTGATGCCGGGTCAGCGCCCATGCCTTGCGATACAATCGGGACATCGACACGGTCGGCCCAGATCTTGAGTTGGTCGACAGCGGCCGCGCGGAAAGTGTCGGAAGCGCCGAGCATCACCTTCTTGCCTGCCATCTTGAAGTTGTATGCGAGCTTCCCGATAGTGGTGGTCTTTCCCACTCCGTTCACGCCCACTACCATGATGACGTAAGGTTTCTTATCTTCCGGAAGGTCGAAGCTGCTGCCGTCGCCGGAATTGTTTTCCTGCAACAAAGAAGCGATCTCTTCTTTCAAGATAGCGTTCAACTCGCTGGTTCCCACATACTTATCGCGTGCCACACGTTTCTGGATGCGGTCGATAATCTTCAAAGTGGTATCGACTCCGACATCTGACGTCACAAGAATCTCCTCAAGGTTATCCAAGACCTCGTCATCCACCGTCGACTTTCCGATGATAGCCTTCGAGATGCGGTCGAACACGCTGGTACGGGTTTTCTCTAAACCTTTGTTCAGGTCTTCCTTAGCTTCCTTATCTCTTTTAAAAAACGAAAATAATCCCATTTCAATATTTTTTAAACCTCAAAAAGCTCTCCCGCCGAAACGGGAAAGCTATTCTAAATCAATTCAAAAAACTATATTAGTTCTTTGCGATGAATTCTTGTGCCTGGTCAATCGGGACGATGGTCTCTTCAAAATAGTAAGCACCAGTCTTCTCTGATTTCTTCATTTTGATGACCTTCGTGAATTCCTTACCAGCTGTGTGCAATGATGCAACTACCTTCTTTGCCATATCCTAAATCTTATTTAATTTCTTTGTGAAGAGTCATTTTCTTAAGGATTGGATTGTATTTCATGAGTTCCAATCTCTCTGGGGTGTTCTTCTTGTTCTTCGTTGTAACGTAACGAGAAGTTCCCGGGATGCCTGTTGCCTTTTGCTCTGTGCACTCCAAAATCACTTGTACGCGTGCGTCTTTAACTTTCTTTGACATATCTTTATCCTTTCAAATTTCGGACTGCAAAAATACATATTTTTTTAATACCTTACAATATTTTTCAGTCAAAAATTTTATCAACTTTGAAATTTTCTTATTTCTTTGATTATCAATCTGTTAAATTATTCTTTGTTGATAATTTTATTGACAACCTCAAGAATTTCAGCCTCTTTCTTGATAGCAGCAGCCTCAATCTTTGCGCCATCGGCAACAATTTTATCGGCAAATGCTCTATCTTTCAATCCAGCGGCGTTGATTTTCACGTTGAGATATGCGCCCATGACGGCACTTCTGCAGCACAATGCGCCTACTCCGGCGTCTGACACTGATGCAGGATTGCCTGTCTTTGCCATCGCCTCCACTATCTCGAATGCCTCGAATGCAACGTTCATGGTCTTGAACGGAACCTTTGTAGCATACTGTGATGCGAGTTCGAGAGCCTCCATACGAGCAGCCTTGTCGGCGTCGGTCTTCTTAGGCATCTGCAATGCTGCCATGATTTTGTTGAATGCATTTGTATCTTCGTCAACGAGGTCAAGTAACTGATCCTTAAGGATTTGACCCTTTTCTGCAACCTTCGAGAACTCTTCCCAACGCTCGTCCCAACCTGGTTTGTGTGATGACAAGTTAGCCACCATCGTTGCCAATGCTGCGCCAAGAGCGCCCATGTATGCTGAGATTGAGCCGCCACCCGGAGCCGGACTCTCGCTGGCTGTCTCGTTGGCAAAGCCTGTGCAGGTCATGTCGACAAGCTTCTTCTGTGTCATGTCTTCAATCAAGAATTCGATGACTTTCTCCTTCGGGTTGAACGGCTTCAAATCATCAAGACCCATCGACTTGATGGCGATCTTCATGATTTCATCCTCGCTGACGCCTAATGAACGCTGCTGTTTTGCAAGATAATACTTACCTGCGCCGATGAGCACCTTCTTAGGAATCAAACCGACGATCTCACAGCCTGTCACACGCACTCCACGAGCTGCAGCCTTAGCGCAGACCTCGTCGAAACAAACGTGAACCGGAGAGACGTTGATGTTTGTGATGTTCATTGAAACCTGAGCGATACCGTATTCCTCGATGAACCAGCCGATAGCCTTGGTGCTCTTCAGAGTGCCAGGAATCATGATTGGGTTACCGTTCTCGTCTTTCATCGGCTTGCCTGTCACCTTGCCGCCTTCACGCATCGGACGGCCTTTCTCGCGCACGTCGAAAGCGATAGCATTGGCGCGACGCGTTGAAGTGGTGTTGAGGTTATAGTTGATGGCGATGAGGAAGTCGCGGGCTCCGACCTGTGTTGCGCCGGTCTGTGCCACATGCTCGTTCCACTCGTTCGGACCGAAATCAGGTTTCCATTCTTCTGTTCCGAGACGGCTCGACAATGACTCATATTCACCGGTGCGGCAGTAAGCTAAGTTCTTACGTTTGGGCTGGAAAGCGGCTTCTTCGTAGCAGTAAATCGGGATATTGAGCTCTTCGCCAAAGCGTTTTGCAAGATTACGTGCATAGCCGACCACCTCTTCCATTGTGATATTTGAAATCGGGATGAGAGGACAAACGTCGGTTGCACCCTGACGTGGATGGTCACCGTGATGGTTGCGCATGTCGATAAGCTCGGCAGCTTTCTTCACCACGCGGAATGCAGCTTCGCACACGTTTTCCGGCTCGCCCACAAAAGTGATGACGGTACGGTTAGTTGTCGCACCTGGGTCAACGTCCAACAATTTCACGCCTTCAACCTTCTCGATTTCGGCTGTCACCTGATTGATGATGTTCATATCGCGACCTTCGCTGATATTCGGAACACATTCGATTAATTGTTTCATATCTGTTTATTTTATTACTTTTCCTTTTAAAATCATTGTCTGAACCTTGTTCGCACCATAATAATACGGCATGAACTCCAGCTGTGTCATCGGCTTGGTAATCATCACGTTAGCGATTTTACCTTTGGTGATTGAGCCGAGCTCATGAGCCACATCCATAGCGTAGGCGGTGTTCAATGTCGTCGCATTCAACGCCTCTTCCGGTGTCATGCGATATCTGATGCAGGCGCATGAAAGCACAAACTGCATATTGCCTGATGGCGACGTTCCCGGGTTGAAGTCTGATGCCATAGCAACAGGCAATCCTGCGTTAATCATGTCGCGCACCGGTGAAAGTGGCAAGTTCAGGAAGAACGCACAGCCTGGCAACACCGTCGGCATGGTGTCGGAGCCTTTCAACGCCTCGATTTCCTCTTTCCCCATCTGTTCAAGATGGTCGACAGAGATAGCACCGTATTTCACTCCCACCTGCACGCCGCCCGACACTGCCATCTCGTTGGCGTGAATCTTCGGACGCATGCCGTATTTGATGCCTGCCATCAGGATTCGTTCGGTGTCCTCGACAGTGAAGAAACCTTTATCGCAGAAAACATCGATGAAATCTGCCAGATCTTCTGCCGCAACCATAGGAATCATCTCGTTGATGACGAGGTCGACATAGTCTTCCTGATGTCCGCGGTATTCCATCGGGATGCCGTGAGCGCCAAGGAAGTTCGACTTTATCGTCATCGGAGAGTTCTCTTTCAGGCGTTTAATCACGCGCAGCATCTTCAGCTCGCTCTCGGTGGTGAGACCATAGCCGCTCTTGATCTCGACGGCGCCTGTTCCCATGCGCATTATCTCGTCGAGACGCTGCATCGCCGACTCGTAAAGCTCATCTTCGCTTGCGGCTGCAGTGGCTTTCGCAGAATTAAGGATTCCGCCGCCTCTCTTTGCGATTTCCTCGTAGCTCAGACCACGAATCTTGTCGCAAAACTCCATCTCGCGCGAGTTGGCGTAAACCAAGTGCGTATGCGAGTCGCAGAACGCCGGCAAGACTAATCCGCCTTTAGCGTCGACGACCTTTCTCTCTTGTGCCAGGTATTCCTGATATTTCGGAGAGTTCATCTCGCCATAGTCGGCAATCTTGCTACCTTTTATTAATAGGTATGCGTTTTTGATGCGCTTAACATCCGACATCGCGGAGCCGGCTTTCCATAAGATTCCGTCTTCGACAATGCCACAGAGTTCTTTAATGTTTATGATTAACATACGTTAAAGTTTTTAGCCATTAGCTGCTAGCCATTAGCCATTAGAATGTCGTCCTATCCTAATGGCTAATGGCTATTTCTGATAAATTGATTGCCAGTTCTTGTATTCGCGTTTCTTCCAAGGTCCGTTGTGGTACACGTACGATGCAATCATCGGGATGACTGTTGTACCTTCGGCGTAGACCATCTGCTGGAGTTTCTCGCTGACCTTGCCCCATGAACCTGCCTCGAGCAATGTTGATGATGAGCAAGCGCCATCGCGGACGTCAGCAACGGTGATTTGGATAGCGTATTTGTGCATCGGCACCTCGTGACCGAGGATCTCAGCGCATACGACAGTATCCTGAGCGAAGTTCTTAGGAGTACCGCCACCGACCATGAACAGACCTGTCTGTGGAGCAGCCATCTTGATTTCTGTCAGCTCGAGGAAGTCGGCGACAGAGTCGATGCTCACGTATGGCTTGCCAGCGTGCTTGCGCTCCCACTGGTGCAGACCGATACCGAAACCTGCTGAAGAGTCTGAGAATGCCGGGCAGAACATCGGGACGCCGCACTCGTAGCATGTCTGGATGAGGCTATCTTTCTTCACGCCGTGACCTTCATGCAGCCATTTACCGAGGTTCCACAGGAACTCACGTGATGAATACGGACGTGGCTCGAGGATGTTGGCGAGCTCGTATGTGGCATGGTCGCACACCTGGAGCTGTTCCTCGTCGATATATGTGTCGTAGATACGGTCGATGTAAAGCTCGCGAAGCTTAGTATCCGGCACCACGTTCTCTTTCTCGCCGATATAATGTTTGAAACCGAGAGCCTCAAAGAGGTCCATGTCGATTACTGAAGCGCCTGTCGAAACGACGACGTCAATCATTTTGTTGCGGACCATGTCGACGTAAACCTGCATACAGCCTGCTGCTGATGTTGAACCAGCCAGAGTGAGGATGTTGGTGCATGATTTCTCTTTCACCATCATCATCAAAATGTCGGCGGCGCGAGCGGTGTCGCGTGATGTGAACGACATTTCACGCATTGCGTCGATGATTTCTGTTGAGTCGTACTTCTTGATGTCGATGTGCTTCACGACATTCTTCAATAAGTCTTTCTTTTCAAGTTTTCTTGCCATTTTATTTAGTTTTTTTATGTTGAATTTTCTGAAAATTTTAATCTGCAAATATACAAAATATTATTATCTTTGCGAAAAATTTATTCATCATGAAAAAATTATTAGTCTTATCTTTTGTATTATCCGCCATGTTCTTTTCTTGCGGAAACTCCGAAAACAGTAAAAAAGAATCAGCAAAACAAGATACAACCGCCTCAGAATCAACGGCTAAGGAAAAGACTTACGTTAAAGTGATGTCATACAAAGACTTCGTCAAAAACGTTTGGGATTTTGAAGCGAACACCAACGAATTCGTTTTTAAAGGCGAAAAACCTTGTGTGGTTGACTTCTATGCCACATGGTGCGGCCCGTGCAAGACGGTCGCCCCTATTCTTGAAAAACTGGCTAAGGAATATGATGGCAAGGTCGATTTTTACAAGGTGGACACCGACAAAGAGCAGAAACTCGCTATGATATTGAAGATTCAGTATCTGCCAACGGTTTTCTTTGCAAAAAATGGCGCTCAGCCTGAGAAATCGGTAGGAGCAAAAGATGAGGCATTTTTCCGCGAACAAATCAAAAAAATGTTAGGTGAATAACATCTTCCCGACATCTTATCTTCCTGACATTCAATACATTGCATTGTTTTGCCAAAATGATGCGCCCAAGATTGAATTGTTCGAGACATATCAGAAACAGTCGTGCCGCACTCGTTGTAACGTGATGACTGCCAACGGATTACAGACATTGACAGTACCTATCGTGAAAACCAACGGCACCCACACATTAACTAAGGACATCGCTATCAGTTACAAAGAGCCGTGGCAGCAGATTCACCAACGTTGTTTGGAAGCTGCATACCGTAAAACGCCTTATTTCGAGTACTATTTTCCTTACCTTGAGCAGGCTTTTTCAACAAAATTCGACACGCTCATCGAATTGAACGAGTTTTGTTTGAAGTTTATCCTTAAAGTATTGAAAATCAACAAAGAAATCGTTTACACCGAAGATTTTGAGCCAATCCAAGATGCAAACGATTATCGTGTTTCTTTATCAAAATGGTCGCCAGAAAAGACCAATTTTCCGAAATATTATCAAGTCTTTTGCGATCGTCAGTCGTTTGTTTCCAATCTCTCAGTCATCGACTTGATTTTCAACGAGGGACCGGAATCGAGAAATTATCTAAACGTGCTATAAAAGCCATCACCCAGCCTATCCTCAAAGCCAGGTGATGAAAAAAAATTATTTAACAAGAAAAAATTTATTAATTAACTCTATTAAACAGTTATATCAATAAGTCTATTTTGTTATATATAAAGTCCGATTGATTTATGGAGAAAGTTAGATAATGAAGTTAACACCCAAGAACAATGTGTGGAATTTAATATCACCGCCGTGCTTACTACGGTTCAACAGACCAAGGTTGTAACCACCCTCGATACCGATTTTGTTGTATCTAATCTGTGCACCAAAAGTAAGACCGAGGTCAGCTCTTTTCAGATCACCATTATCTGATTCATACACATTTCCTGAAATACCGACATTTACAGAAGGACCAGCGAATAAGCCAAAAACAACTTCTTCAGTGATTGATTTGTTCCATCTGCCCCAAAAACGGAGACGAAGGTCTAACTGTTTTAAATCATCGCCATAATCAGGTTTATATGTACAGTAACTTAACTCCGCTCCAGGAGTGAGGAAGATTGACGCCATGCCAAGGTCAAAATCATAGGTGGCTCCAGCATAGAATCCAGTAAGACTTACTGAAGTTGATCCTCCACTTTTCTCATACTCATAACCATCAGTAGAATATTCGATGTCATACTTCGCATCTTGCCAACCGGCATGAAGTGTAATTTGAGCATTAGCTTTTCCGGCAAGCAGTATCATAACCGCCACTGCCACAATAGTAAATAGTCTTTTCATTTTTTTGAATTTTAGTTAATAATTATTTTTATTTAATAGAGTTATTTCTTTTCTTCTTTGACACAGCGCACTTTTGCTTTCACTGATTTCTTTGTAGTGACCTTAAAACCTGTACTCATATCGATGGTTACGTCTCCATCAATGGCCCAATAGCGATATGAAGTGTTAAGGTTGCTATAGCTTTTCTTGTGTTTTTCTAAAATTTTCAATTCTGCCAGAGTCGGCAAGCGCCAGCCTTCACCCTTGTTCTTGCATGCCTCGCATGCTTCGTCATAGTTCAATTTTTCGTCCTCGTCGCTCATGGCAACATATAGAACTGTACCGTCAGCCATAGTGGTCAATGGGGTTGGACTGGCCATGTCTGGTGCGTTCCCCACAGGCATTACAGGTTGACTCACCTGTTGTACCGGTGCAACAGGCTGTACAGGTTTCTCCTGTTGTTTGAGCTTTTCCTGTTTGACAGGTTTGCTCTGGACTGTGTTTTGGACAACAACTGTAGGATTCAAAAGCTTTTTAGCAAGACCGGCACACATCTTTTTCATTTCATCAGCTTTTACACCAGTCACCTCCTCCGCCGAACTCTTTATGCCGAATGTCTCTACATCAATAATTCTGGCTGTGATAATTAGGTCTGATTTGGTATCCTCGTCCAACCAAGCAGCTTCCGCAACCAAGACATATGCAGCACCTGTTGCTACACCCAACTGTTTGATTTGGCTATCGCTTACATAACCCGTACGTTGGAATTCCTGTTCACTAGCAATGGATGCCATGTCCACACGGTCGAAGCCTTCATATCCTGGAGTGTTGGAAATGGCTGTGGTAAGACTGCTACGGAGCAGCAATTTTTTACCATAACTTATGTTCTGCGCCTTGTCGACTGTTTCAAGAATAGCCACCTTCTGTTGAGCCATAGCTACTAATGTCAGCATCATGACTGAAATGATACATAACGTTTTTTTCATAGTTTGATATTCTCCTTTAACATTGCACTTATTTCCTTACGAATTTTTTTGTATCCATCCCGACCTGCCTCATCGAAACTTAATGTGTGCGAACCTTTAACAGAAATCTCATCCTCAAAAATACGTTGTTTTGTAGCCACCTTATCAATCGAAACGGCAGCGTCAACATAACTGAAATATGCAGTAACATTACCCGTTACAACAGTATTGTACTCCCTGGATGAAGCTTCTATGTAAATAACATAATCAGCGGAATCAGGGTCATCCACAAAATTGCATCCTGAAGCGGAAAGGTCTCCTTTCACTTCATTTTTAAGTTTCAGATATGATTTCCCGAAATTGTCGGCGGTACAAACCACACAATAAGTTGTACCGTATTCCAATTCTCCCAACTTCGCTTTGATAATCTGCTCTTTCTTGTTGAATTGCTCATTGTATTGCTGAAGACTATAATCCGGCATTCCATAAACATTAAGCCAGAAAAAACAGTCTCCTGATTTGTCGAAAAATTTCAACGCATCATTAAGTTCGGTTTGAGCTTTTGATTTAAAACCTGTAGTGATATAATTATCAGCTATCGTGATGGAATTATTAATTTGGCTAAGAAGCATGTTTAATTCATTTTCATAATACCTGCATGCTTCCTCTTTATTAATATATACTATCACAAAATTCTTTCCTGATGCCATATCGACATAACTCTTTGATTGTGAGAATTTCATATCGACATCAGTAGAGAGATTGCGTAGCGATGAATAACGTATGTCGGCGTTTCCGTTCACGACGTTCTTACTCATCCGGCTCACTTCCTGCACTTTCACCTGAATCTGTTTAGCGAGATTTGCGCGCGCTATTTCCAAGAGATTGTTTTTGAATTGAGATTCTGGAATCTTCTCGTCGTTAATACCGCTTTCAATGTCGTGGAAATACAGGTCGGATGTGTATTGGCTCCAATCTGACGGATAACTTTGTGCATGTGAGACAACACCGACAAAAAGTAAAAATACTATTGCTAATAATTTTTTCATTGGTTAGTTGGCTTTAGCCGCATCCATGATAGATTGGTTTAATTGAATAAACTGATCCATCTGACTTTGTGAGAGTTGAGTCGGTTTGTAATTTCCGGCATTGTTAAGAAGTTGCTGGTATTTGTCACCACGGACACCTACTTTTGCTGTTGCCGTGTACATTTTGGTTGAAGGGCTGTATTCAATTTTTGTGTCGCCAAAAGGCTCACAGCCGTTTTGAATACTCTTGCTTACTTGCGTCCAATTTGCTGATATTGCTTTATGAACTTCGCCGTCGACTGTAAGTTTAGATTCTTTAATTTTTGCCTCGACAGCATTTTCAATAACACGTGAGACTGTAGCGCGAGCTTCCATTTCAGCCATCTCAATAGCAGTTTGCTTATCGTTGGCCTTGCCGATACCAGCATACCATTTATATGGAACTTTAATCATCTTTGTACCATCTTCACTGAGAGCATCAACCATTTCAATACCTGATAATTTTGTTGTTTCAACAACAACTTTTTCTCCTTCAAGGCTTGTTTGTTTCTCAATGTTAGACTGAACAGCCATGTTTTTTGAGCTTCCGCAACTTGCGAAAACCATGGCGATTGCCGCCATTCCAAGTAAATGTAATTTTTTCATTGTGATAGATTTTATTTGTTAATAATTTGATTTAATCAATTCCACTTTCGACAGATTCCCGATGCCGAATTATAAAACAAATAAAACCTGAAAACATAAAAGAAAAAGCGCGGGAATCTGCACCTTGCCTATCCCGCTAACTAAGGCTCTCGCATTGCCCATCGATCGAGAATAAGCAATGTCGAAGCCCACGCAAACTGTATATACGTAGTGCTATGGAAACACCCAATATACAACAATCCCGTGAACGTCAGCCCACTGCTTTATCGTGCGATCGATTACGAATTTGCGAGATTCAGTTAGCCGCAGATAAAACGTCAGCACAACGTCTTTCCAAAATATGTTTGTCACCCGCCTTTCCCCTTGGGGCTCGACAAATGACTCTGCAAAGATAGTAAAATATTTTTAGAAATTACAAAAAATATGAAAATATTTATTAAAAGTTTAATCCGGATACGCCACCCTCACGTGGTAGATATTCATCAGTTTCTTTTTCAGCACTTTCTTCGTCACGTTGATGTCATGGAAGGTGATGTTGGTGTTGTCAAACTGGTTCGCCTTCATCTGACCGTCGATGATGTTGTCGACAAGCTTGTTGATAGATTCTTCAGTCTTGTCTTTCATGCTTCGTGAGGCGGCTTCAACGGCATCGCACATCATCAGCACTGCGGTTTCTTTCGAGAACGGCACAGGTCCAGGATATTTAAACTCTTCTTCGATAACGCCTTCAGGATTTTCGCGCAGTTCCATCTGGTAGAAATATTCGGTGCGTCGGGTACCGTGATGAGTTCTCACGAAGTCGATAATCTGCTCAGGAATGTGGTATTCATGGCAAATCTCAATGCCATCAAGAACGTGACCTATGATGATTTGCGCGCTCTCCACATTCGACACATCGTCGTGAGGGTTATACTTACCATTTTGATTTTCAATGAAATAGAAAGGATTACGCGTCTTTCCAATGTCATGATACATCGCACCGGTGCGGACGAGCAGAGGGTTACCACCTATATTATATATAACCTCCTCACAGAGGTCGGCAACCTGCATCACATGCTGGAACGTGCCAGGTGCCTCGGATGCCAGCTTGCGCAGCAACGGACTGTTGGTATTGCTCAACTCAAGCAGCGAAAGGTCTGTAACGAAACCGAAGACACGCTCGAAAAGGAATGCTAAAGGCAACGCAAGCATGGTGAAGAAAGCATTGCCAGCGTATATCATGATAAATTTCCAACTGAACGAGTCGAAACCGCCGTCGTAAATGAGCATCATGCCAAGATAAACCACCGAATAGGTCATGAAAACCATGAGTGATGTGCCGAAATAACTCGCACGGCGCGTACGTTTCGTCATGCTGAAGATGGCGACAAACGAGACGAGCAGCTGAACGAAGAAATACTGGAACGGGTTAGGCACTGCCAAACTAATGATAATCAACGTCATAACCTGCACAATGATGGAGATTCTGGCGTCGAAGAAAGTCATCAGAAGTATCGACATGATAGCAACCGGCATCAGATAAATCATAGATGGCGCGAACTTCAACAGCAAAAACGACGGCACTATCGTCATAAGCATCAAAAGCAGAATCAGGTTGATGTAACGCAACTGCTCAAAAATATCATGACGTAACATTCTGAGTGTCAGGTACAAAGCCACAAAGACTATACTCACAAGAAGCAGCTGGCCATAAAGCATGAAGTTCTTGCTGAACATATTGTTAGCTGTTATATCTGCATATTCACGCTGTAACGAGTTGATAATCTGATACTTATCATCTGTCACAATCTCACCCTCCATGATTATGAGCTCGTCTTTCTGCACCATTCCAAATGTCAGCATGATGTTGTCGATTGCCATCTTCTCGGCTTGTTTCGTCATGCTCTCCGAATAAATAACATTCTGACGCAAAGAATTGTGTAACAGATTGTTAATCAACTGCATAGTCTTATAATCAGAGATATTTTTCAGCTGACTTTGGATGTAAGCCGACGCCGTCGACATGGTATTCAAATCGCCGTAATGGCATTTCGTCTGCACCTTGTTTCTCACCACTACAACCGTCTCCTCTTCCTTGAAATTATTGGTGCGGTCGTTCTTCGCCACTATGCCGTTATTCTCAATATAGTCATAAACGTCTAAAATCAGATTACGGTAATATTCTTTGTCATCGATAGTGTCATGCCATTGAGCATCAAAGTCTTTCAACAATTTTTCACGTCCGTTTTCTGTTCCGAGCGCATCAAAAATAAAGATAGGCTCAATGTTTCTCAAAGCCTCTTCCCTCTCCTTTTTCACCACCTCATCTGACTTATAAATCGGGAAATTGAACGGCGCATACAGACTTTCATGCTGCCAAGGGCGCATTTTCTGGTATTCATACTTGAATTTCACGTTTCTTGGCATCAGTGAAACAACAATCACGAGCGCCAAAACAAATCCCAAAATCTTCATTATGCCATAGTATGAATGGCGAATTTTCTCGATTATATCTTTTAACTTGTTCATAATCAGTAAGTTAAACTGCAATAAAATATTGTCTATAACAAAATAAATTAACTTGTAAAAGTACGAAAAAGTTTTGTAAATTTGCAAAAAAAGTTTCAATTATGTTTGGAATCTGCACTTTATCGGCAATCAGCGTGCGAAAAGAGCCTCATCACGAGAGCGAACTTGTGACAGAGTTGTTGTTCAATGACCTTTACGAAGTTTTGGAAATGAATGGCGACTGGCTTTATATCAAGATGGAATACGACGGCTACGAAGGATGGATTAGAAGTCTGCAACACTTTGAGATTCAAGAAGATGCGTATCGTGCACTTGCCGCGAGTGACTGTTATGTTGTAAACAAACCTGTTGAATTGTATGATTCCAAGATATTGACTTTCGGGACGACAATTTATGCTCTGGACAAGTGTTGTATTGAGGCTAACAGTTTCATTAACAACGCCTTAACACTGCTTGACACGCCCTATCGCTGGGGCGGACGCACAGTTTTCGGCATCGACTGTTCAGCTTTCGTGCAGCTTTGTGCAAAAACTATTGGAATAAAGCTTCCGCGCGATGCCTCGCAACAGGTGGAATGCGGCGAGGACGTGTATTTCCTTACAGAAGCGCAGCCTGGCGATATCGCGTTTTTTGAAAATGAAGAGCACAGAATCGTTCATGTCGGCATCATTTTGGATAACGAAAAGATAATTCATGCCTCAGGGAAGGTGCGCATTGACTCGCTCGACCAAACCGGCATATTTAATAAGGAATTAGGGAAACACACGCATTTCTTGGGGACGATCAAGAGAATAGTTTATTAATCTGATTATCAATCTCTTTTACAGCATTTTTATTGCCTTTTAGCACTTTAGCTACTAATTTTGTTAGTTTTTCATCCATTTCGGGCGTAATTTCAGGGAATGGCAACTCCATCAGGTTGCCTTTCAGGATTTTTATCTCGCCGAAGAGCGATTTATAAAGAAATCTGAACATTTCGCTGTTTAGAAACGCGAGCACAGTTTTTATTGACATCCCTGGAATGCGCGGAATCAGAATGTTGGCACTGTTGAGGAACAAACTTTTGCTGTCGTCGTAAGCGAAAACGAGGTTTTTAGATATGAATTTATAGACCAATTTCTCGTCGGCACGATATATTTCATCTTTTGCAACCTGTTGAAAATCAGAGCGTTCATACTTGATAAACTTTGTCGGTCTTTTCAGAGTGTACGCTTCTATATCTTTGCCTGTGTAAATCGGCTCCATGCCTCTGCCCTGTCTGCTTTTCACCTTGTTTTTATTATCGCCGGTGATTACTCCCAAAGCCCAGATGCTGTCTTTTAAAGTATACTTTCCTTTTGAAATGATTTTCCGGACTTTTTCCAAGTCATCATCAGATAACAGATTGAAATTCAAGTTCTTAGTAAGATAGAAACAGGATTTTTTCACTTTATGGATAACGCATGCGTTATCCAAACTTGATGAATAATTGTTTATAATAATAATATCCAGTTGGGACAAGGCATGCCTTGTTCTCTTAGATTCAATATCTATATATTTCGTCTGAACTCCTGAAAAAACGCCTGGATACTTTGTAATCGACTTAATCTCAGTGTTTTCAAGCAGGAATTTACGGAAATCACGGTGACATTTGACACTTAAGACCGATTCAGGCAGCAGGAATTTTATTGTTCCGTCATCTGCAAGTTGATGGAATGCCTTTTCAAAGAAAAACGAGAAACTTTCTTTGGTCGGAATCGGGTTGTTTCTCTCATCAAAAACGACAGCCCCCCATGGCGGATTGCTAATAATATAGTCAAATTTTAACTTAAAGTATTTCTTTAAGTAATCACATAATATTATTTGAGGTTCAAATACTTCTGTCTTGAATTTTAACAGCAAATTAATCTTTGCAATCATCACCGCGACGGGGTCGTTGTCGCAACCGAAAATCTGGTTTGGCGACGCTCCCTCGAGTGACAGAATGAATGCTCCGCTGCCACAGCAAGGATCGAAAAATTTCTGGCCTTTCGAGAAATCGAGGTTCTTAGTCATGTTTTGAGCCACCTCAAAAGGAGTATAATAAGAGCCTTTGCGGTTTTTCTCACCTTCGATGAGGAAACACTGGTAAAGCAGGCCGAGGAGATCGTGCTCATCGGAAGGAAGGGATTGTAAGGATAAGAAGGATAAAAAGGATAAGAAGGATAAGGTGGATAAGACTTTTTGAACGTGAGGCTTCTCATAGATACCTGCATCCTTCAATAACCTTATACCAACCGAATAAATCACTTCCTCATCAGAATAATTCTGTTCCTTGCAATATTCCACAAACCGTTGAATACCAGCAATATTATCTTTATTTGAGAAATATTCAACCGGCACAATCGTCTTGGTGGAGAGTTGTTTGTTTGCACGCGACATCAGCCTTCCGCTGCCGTTGGAATGCAGCCGTTTCCAGTTGCGGCTCGTCGCCTCAGAAATCGTCGTTTTGCTGATGCCGTTGTCGTTCATGAGATTTTTTTGCAAAAATATTAATAAATCGGTATCATTTCTAAAAAATTTTTCTATATTTGCACTTCAAAATATTGAAAATTACAAACCATATAAATAATTAACTCATGAATAACGCATTATTTCAATTTGCACATCCTGCTAACGAGCCTGTGAAAGAATACAGACCGGGCAGCCCTGAGCGCGTCGCTTTGGAGAAAGAACTCGAAAAACAGTCGAAGGAAGTCGTGGAAATCCCGATCATCATCGGTGGTAAGGAAATCCGCACCGGCGACATGGGCGAAGTGGTGATGCCACACAACCACAAGCATGTGATTGCAAAATACCATAAAGTCGGCGAAAAAGAGGTCAACATGGCTATCGAAGCCGCTCTGAAGGCCAAGAAAGACTGGGAAAACACCCCTTGGATCGAGAGAGCTTCAATAATGGCACGTATCGGTCAGATGCTGGCAACAAAATACCGTGCACGCATCAACGCAGCATGTATGTTAGGTCAGTCGAAGAACTGCTTCCAGGCTGAAATCGACTCAGCTTGCGAGACCATCGACTTCTACCGTTTCAACAACTACTATGCAGGCAACCTCTATTCAGAGCAGCCTTCATCAACACCAGACCAGCTCAACCGCGTGGAATACCGTCCACTCGAAGGCTTCATCATGGCTGTGACTCCATTCAACTTCACATCTATCGCTTCGAACCTGAACATGACACCTGCTTTGATGGGTAACACCACAATTTGGAAGCCATCAACAACAGCATTGCTTTCAAACTATCACATCATGCAGATCGCAATGGAAGCTGGTCTTCCTGCTGGCGTCGTGAACTTCCTGCCAGGCAAGGGCTCGTTGATTGGCAGTGTCGCTTTGAACAACCCGAACCTCGCCGGTATCCACTTCACCGGTTCAACAGCCACATTCCAGGGCCTCTGGAAGGGCGTAGGCGTCAATATAGCCAATTACAAGTCATATCCACGTCTCGTCGGTGAGACAGGTGGCAAAGACTTCATCTTCGCTCACAGCTCAGCAAATCCACGCGAGGTGGCATGCGCCATCGTCCGCGGCGCCTTTGAATATCAAGGCCAGAAATGCTCGGCAGCATCACGTGCATATATCCCAGCATCGATGTGGAACGAGGTGAAACAGATTGTCGGCGAAATGCTCAGCACAATCAAGATGGGCGATGTCACAGACTTCACCAACTACGTCAACGCTGTAATCGATGAGGCTTCATTCGACAACTGCAAAGGCTACATCGACAGAGCAAAAGCCAGCAAGGATGCGGAAATCGTGTTCGGCGGCATATGCGACAAGAGCGTCGGTTACTTCGTCGAGCCTACAGTCATCCTCGCCAAGGTTCCGAACTACGAGTCAATGGCTCAGGAAATCTTCGGACCAATCATCACCATTTACGTCTACGACGACAAGAAATATGAGGAAACACTGGAACTCTGCGACACCACATCACCTTACGCATTGACAGGAGCTATCTTCGTCAACGACCTCAAGGCACGTCAGCTCGCCGACCAGAAACTCAAATATTCAGCAGGTAACTTCTACATCAACGACAAGCCGACGGGCGCCGTCGTGGGATGCCAGCCATTCGGCGGCTCACGCGCATCAGGCACCAACGACAAGGCTGGCGGTCTGTGGAACCTCATCCGCTGGACGAACCCACGCGCAATCAAGGAGACGTTTGTTCCTGCAACAGAATACGGGTATCCTTTCTTGGCAAAGTAGCAGCTATTAGCCATTAGGTATTAGCCATTAGTTTTTAGTCGTTAGTCATTAGTAAATTTCTAATGGCTAATGGCTAGCAGCTAATGGCTAATTACTTTTAATTACACGATAAATCAATTCCTCCCCCGGTCGCGCCAACCTCATTCGTTGACGTTGCTCCTCAGTCAAATCGTAATAAAGGCGGTCGGCATCGACGGTAAAGCCAGCTTTTTCAAGCACTTGCGCATAATCGCGACCGAACTGGCGCACGTGGTCATACTGACCGAAACAGCGTTTGCGCTCCTCCGGGTCAGTGATTGAGGGGTCTTCCCAAGTGTCAACATTAGGATTGATTGGAACAAGCAAAATTGCCCAGCCACCGGGTTTTAGGATGCGTTTTATCTCCGAAAATGCCTTATTCACATCGTTGACATGCTCCAAAACATGGTTACAAATTACAACATCATATTGATTATCAGGCAAAGCTATATCTGTAACATCAAGTTTTAAGTCCGCAATGGGCGAATCGAGGTCGGCAGTAGTGTAATCGAGGTTTTTCAAAGAACGAAACTTCTTAAGATACGGTTGTTCCGGTGCAAAGTGCAAAACCTTCAGATTGTCGGTAAATAAGCCTGTTTTCTCTTTTAAATACAGCCAAAGCAGACGATGACGCTCGAGAGAAAGACATTTCGGACACATGCGGTTTTCCATCGCTTTTCCATAGCCGTAAGGCAAAAACTTGCGGAAATGTCTGCCACAGACAGGACACTCCACCTTGTTTCCAATATAAAACGGACGTATCAAAACGCTGAACAAGCCACTGAAACGAATCAAGGTCTGACGCGGAAAAATCCTTGTAAATAAAGCAATTAACTTTTTCATAACATTTTTTTGATTGCAGCAGTCATGTTCGACCACTGATATTTCTTCTTCTCATCCCGAACGCCTTCTACAAACATATCGTATCTATCGTTTTCGCAAAAATCGACCAACGCATCAGCTATTGCGGAAGGATTCGGCTCAACGACATATCCCACTTTTCCATTCGGAATGATCTCACTCAAACCGCCCACATTTGTCACCAGCATCGGTTTCTCAAAATGGTATGCGATCTGCGTCACGCCGCTCTGAGTAGCCGATTTATAAGGCTGAACCACCATTTCAGATAAATTAAAGTAATACTTTACATCGTCATCTTTAATATATTGATTTTCAATGATTACAAAATCTTTTAAATCATGCTTTTTTATCTGTTCAAGATATGGTTTCGGGTCGTCGTAGAACTCTCCGGCAACGAGCAGTTTCACAGAATATTTTCTCAATCGTTCATCGGCAAAAGCATCAATGAGAATGTCGAGACCTTTGTAAGCACGCACCAATCCGAAGAACAGAAAATATCGGTAATTCGGGTCAAGGTTAAGATGTTTAACAGCCTCTGCTCTATCCATAATCTCGCCGAAATGGTCGTACAACGGATGCGGAGTGAAGACTCTCGGCTTGTTGTGCCTGTCGAGATTCGCGATATCATCCAAAACCGATTTAGAAAGCGCTACAAAACCGTCCATTGCTTTCACAAAATAAGGCGGCAGCAACTTGTCGAGCAACGATTTTTCGTGAGGTATCATATTGTGTATCAAGCCAACACACCGTGTATGACGGTTTCGCTTAATCACTCTTGCCATCTTGCCGAAGCAAGGAGCGAAGAACGACATCCAGTAAGTGAAAATCACAATGTCGGGATTCTTTTTCCGTATCTCCTTCCCCACCTTGATCCAGTTTAACGGATTGATAGAGTTGACTTTACGTGAAATAGGAAAGCCTTCCGGAGCTTTTGAGTCGGAATACTGCGTCTTGCCGGGGAACAGAAACGACGGATACTGAAGTTTAAACGTAACCACTTCAATATCAACATCTTCCTTGACAAACTCCGTTGCGAGTCTGTCGGTAAAGGCAGCTATTCCGCCACGATACGGATGCGATGTGCCGACGATGATGATTTTCATTTTTTGTCTTTGTCGCGAACAGGCGCGGCCTGTTCCTCCTTTGTTTCTTTCGGCTCAACGATCGTGGCCTTGTAATTGATTTTCGCAAAAGCCTTGATAAGTTTTTCAGGGTCTGTTTTCTCGCTATCGTATTGAACAGTAACGAGTTTCGTCTTCAAATCAGGATTGACGGCCTTCACGCCTTTTTCAAAACGAAGGTTATCCTTAATGCGTTTAACACAATTCTGACATTCAATCTCAGGTTCGGTTGTAAAAACAACTTCTTTCTTTGTCTGAGCCTGTGTCAAGACTGCTAAAAACAACGCGAATGTCAATAAAATAAGCTTTTTCATGATATTTTTATTTTGTTAATTTCCATTTAATGCCTGCGTAGAACATTATCCCGTCCACAGGTCCCCAAATCATAGTGGCGTCGAAGTTATCACCCCATGGGTCGTGACAGCCGACAATCGGGTTTTTCTGTTTGAAATTGGTGAGATTTTCACCTCCTATATAGATATTACCCCAACGGAACCATCTGAGTATCTGCGCGTTAAGTATCGGATAGGCATCAAAAGTGCCGAATCCGTCAGGCATACGACCGCCTCCGTTAACTTGCATAGTAACGTCAAATTGCCATATCTCAAGAGGTGTTTTGTATGTCGCAGTCATCAAACCTTTGTAACGACTGGTCAAAGGCTTTTCGCGCAAAACTCCGTTTACTGTAGTCTTCACGTCGTTATACCTAAATGCGCCCAGAAGCGAGAAACCCTCGAAGAACGGATAGGTTGCATCAATTTGGAATGTGTGCGAATACGATATTCCGTCAAGGTTGCTGAAGCGCACCTTATGAGCATCGCTGTCAAGGTCAGTAACCACCTGATTTGTGAAGTTTGTATAATAATATTCTAAGTTGATAATCAAGCACTTTTCAAAGATATCGATATCAAACGAAGCTGTGGCGCCGTAGTTCCATGCCTCCTCCTGTTTCAGGTTATTGTCAACGATAATGTTGCGGCTGCTTGCCAAAAGCGTATGATTATCAAGCATCGGTCGCGGTGTACGATAGCCTTTTCCTGCTGAAAAGCGCAGTTTCAAAAGGTCGCAGGGTGCCCATTTCACGTGAGCTCGAGGCGTAAAGAAAGTACCATACAAATCACTGTGATCGCCACGCATACCTGCCATCAGCACAAGTTTATCGTCAAGATTGAAAGTGTATTGGGCATATGCTCCAACTATGTTTTCATCTGGAGCTTTTACAAGATCAGGCACCAAGGTCCAGCGCTCATCAAAGCAGTCATGATTGAACGACAAACCGGTAGAAATGCTGTGACGCGGAGTGAACTCGGTCTCAAACATCAGCTGTGCATAGGCATTATTATTGTCCACGTCATAAGTCTTCAAACCATACAATGAATTCATTTTATGTATTGAGCCCGACAAAATCAATGCGACGTTGGTGTTGTGAACCTCGTCGAAAATATATGCATTCTTCAGCACTCCTTCATAGCGTTCAGACTCTATATTTATTCTATACAACTGATTATCAGCAACTTTCACATGATTATGCGCATCTTCCATTTGTCCGCCTTTTCTATCCTCTTTCAACGCTTTAACATACGTCTGCATGATGTAACGGTCTTTTTTATACATCCAGCGGTTCATGAAATCAAATTGCTGAACCTTCGGCATATCCATGAATCCGTCGTCGTTACCGTCATGTTCCATCCACATATTCTCGTAATGTGCTAATAATCCGGTACTTAGAGCGTCGTTGAAATGATAATTTCCTTCTATATTTGTCTCAATTTTCATATGGCTGTCGAGGAACAGATTCACGTCGAGTTCTTCATCAGACTGTGGTTTCAGGTATTCCACATTGATTTGTCCGGTTATCGACTCGTAGCCGTTTTTCACTGTCGCCGCGCCTTTCGACACTTGTATCGACTGCATCCATGTTCCAGGTATATAACCGAGCGAAAATGGAGCCGCAGCACCTCTGAAAGCCGGCACGTTCTCTGTCAGCATCTGGACGTAACTACCTGATAATCCGAGGAGTTTTATCTGTTTTGCTCCTGTTGCGGCATCAGTGTAGTTAACATCGACAGACGGGTTTGTTGAGAAACTCTCCCCAAGATTGCAACATGCGGCACGGCATAGCTCCGTATTAGTGAGAATCTCTATGTTTTCAGCGCCTCTCGCCCTCATCCGGCCAGGACGCTGAGCCTTAACCACCACGTCATCAAGAGTAATCTCTCCGGAAAGCGTAACCTCAACAAAATCAAGGTCTTCACAAGAAATAGTATCATTGTCAAAACCGACAAAAGACACCACTATCGTATTCATATTCGGTCTTCTTTCCAAGACAAAAGAGCCGTTTGCATCCGTCGAGGTGCCGTAATTCGTGCCAATCCAAACCACGTTGGCACCAATCAAAACACTACCGTTCTGATCCTTGACGACGCCCCTCACCTGCGAAAATAAGGTAATCGCAAGAAAACAGAAGAAAACAGATATAAAATATTTTTTCATTACAATCAGCGATTTAATTATCCGTTTTTATAACAGAGCAATTTTTTAATTATTTCATTTATCTCTTTTGATATTTTCGTATAATATATAATTGTCAAACCGATAATAACAATAATTCCCGTTCTAAAGACGGCTTCAGTGACTTTCACAACTGCGCCATCATAGTTAAAGTAAATTATAGGTTTTGATATATATTTAACTGATATCCAATTTATTCCAAACATAACAATCATTATTGCAATAACGACCAACTCTTTCCATGAAAACGGTGAAATTTTCGTTTTCCATAATATTAGCAGCAATAAAAACAAATAATAAATAGAGTATGATATAATTGAAGACCACGCTGCTCCAGTCATTCCCAACACTGGTATCAGACTGTTATTCAACAATATAGCGCTTATCGTCAATATAGCAGTGAATATCAGCTGAAGGTAATACCACTTGGAATAACTCAATACTGTAACGCCAATATTAAGCGAAGAATTGACTAATTTCGCAAGTCCGAGAAGGAAAAACACCCACTTTCCATCGACGTATTTGTCACCATTCGGGAGAAGTTCAAAGAACAAATCTATGTTAATCCAAATGATGAAAAACACGAACGCTCCGGCTATCAACTGGTGCAATGAGACACTTTTGCATATCGCCGCAGCCCTTTGACTATCATTGTCTTTCATCGCCTGCGAGATAATCGGGCGTGAGATAGCAGACACCGAACGATACGGCATCTCCACAAGATTCGCCATATATGACGCGATGGCGTAAATTCCTGTAACGGTAAGTCCCAACTGCGCCGTGATGAAGAACGAATTGAGGCTTGGTATGATATTCCCCACTACCGCCGCAACGGTAAGGAACAGCGTGTACAATAGAAAATCCTTGCGAAGCCACTTAGAGACATACCCAGGCTCTATCTTGAACGAAATCTTGGAAAGATACAGTAAGTATATGATATTCAATACAGTAGCCATAAAATACGCCAAGCACAAACCTATCACCATGCTGTCGAGATCAATTTTACCGGTGATATAGAGAATGTAATCCGCAAGGGTAAACAGACGTATTCCAACCTCACGAACCATCTTAGGGATTACGATACGCATCAGTATGTTGGCATTGGTCTCGAACACCGTCATATACATCATGAAAAAAGCCATCGGGATGACTAAATAGATGTAATTTACAAAAAGTGCCGATTTACTTGCAAACATCTCGACTATCGTCTCTTTGAAAACAAAGAAGAGTATCGTGAAAATTGTAAAACCTACCGCAGGCACTATGAGAGTCCAGCCGAAGAACCCGTGGTCGCGGCTCTCAGCGTCACGAAAATAAGGGTAATAACGCAGCGCCGAAGTGTTGGTGCCAAGCGCCCCAAGGCCTGACAGCAGGATTGCGGCATCAGCCATGACACGTGTAAGACCCACCTCCTCCTGAGTGAGGTATTTCGTCATCACAAAAAAGGTGGTAATGAACCCGACAGCCACGCCGATATAGTTCATCAAGGTACCTTTAATGCTCTGTCTTACAACGATTCCCATCAGTTTTTCAGGATATTTTTAATAAAGTTTCGTGTAGGATAATGTTTATCGTTCAGCACATGATAAAGCTCGTTCATCAATGGGAAATCAGTCACATTGATATTGTTATCGACGAGTTTCTTGTAGAAGACATCCACAGCGATGCGGCCTTCAAGCACGACGCTGTCCGACATGCACGAGTTGAAGAAACCCTTTCCTATAAGCAGTCCGAGCGTGCGGTTGCGGCTCATATCGTTCAGTGAAGTAAGTGAGAAATCACCGAATCCGCAGTAATTATACATGGTGCGTTCATCGCCTCCGAACGTCGTGATGAGACGGCGCATCTCATTGAGAGCCATGGTGATAAATATCGAGCGCAGGTTCGCCGAATCGAAGTGGGCGTCGACCATTCCGATGACAATGGCATAGATGTTTTTCAGGATAGAGGCATATTCAACGCCCGTCACATCGGTGGTGAAATCGGTGCGAATCATGGTGCCGTCAAACACATCAGTAATTATCTTATAAAAACATTCATCGGTCGCCGCAGCAGTTAATCCCGTATCCTGCCTGTTGATTATCTCACGAGCAAACGAAGGTCCCTTCAAAGTCATGAAAGGGTTGAATATCAACGATTTAATACTATCAGGGATAATCTGGTCGCCGCTTCCGAAACCTTTAGCGAGGTTGACAACAAGCGCCGTCGGGTTGATATAGTCCTTGTTTTCCATTAGATAGCCCACTACCGCCGTCGACGGGATAGCGAGGAAAATCACATTCGCCTCAAGCAAGACATTTTTATCATCGGTAGCATGAAGGTTCTCGCTCAGTTGGCATTTAGGAAAATATGAAGTGTTGACATGCATTGTGTTGATCATCTCAATCACTTCTTTCTCAATAGAAAGCAGATATATCTCATCTTTATTTTTCTCAGCAAGCACATCGCCAATAGCCGTAGCGATAGCTCCACTTCCTATAAAAACGATTTTTCGCATGATAATAAAAATTTTTGCAAAAATAATAAAAAGACTTTAGCTATTAGCCATCAGACATCAGTTTTTTTCAGTTATGAGATTTTTTTCTGCCAAAAAAATGCTGGCGTCGAGCTCATAACCAATCAAAACGATGATACAGTTGACGTACATCCACATCATGAAGATGATGAGACCGCCAATGGAGCCGTAGAGCGCGTTGTAATTCGAGAAATTAATGATATAGTAGTTAAATCCGATGGTTCCCAACACAAACAACAAAGTGAACATTATGGTTCCCGGTGTAAACAGTCGGAATTTCCTGTCCTTGTCAGGGTTGCCGAAATAATACAGCACTGCTATTCCTACAAGCAGCGCGAACACTGTAAGCAACCATCTGCCGATATCAATTAGAGTGATTATAAACTGATTGTAAAAATGTATCTTATTGAATAACAACGGCAAATAATCAGTTCCGATGATAATAAGCGCTATTGAAGTGATGAGAAGCGAGCCGAGAATCAGTGTCGTGAGAAGTCCGCCGGCGTACATCCTGACAAACGACATTTTCCCGATATGGTTAACGCCCATGTCAAAGCCGCGGAAAAACGCACGGATGGCGCCGGAACTGAAATAAAACGCCATGAAGATACCTATCGACATAAGGGTGTTATGCTGGTGCGACATGATTTCGTCGATTGTCCCCACCACCCTTCCGGCAATGTTTTCAGGCACCACCTGATTAATCAGGTCGACAATCGTTGTCTGGACACCATCGAGAGGCAAATACGGAATTATTGTAAACAGCACCATCACAGCCGGAAAAATCGCGAGAAACACGTTGAAGGCCACTGCTGCAGCGCGGTCGGTGAGATAACCTTTGGAAAACCCCTGTATAAAATACACCAGAACGTCGTAAAGAGGCTTTCCGCGAAAACCCGGCAACTTGGCAGCTTTCATTCTATCTATCACATTGTCTTTCAACGCAATAGCCTTACTCTCATATTTTTCGATGTTGAATTTCATAACAAAAAAAATAAAATGCAAAAATATGAATTTTTTTATTAATTTTGCAAAAAATTAATCGAAATGGGAGAACATGTTTCACATCCTGGTGTGATAGTCGGGATAAACGGCGATGACCTTGACATAGAAATACTTAGCACAAGCTCTTGTGGCTCCTGCGGAATCAAGTCGGCATGCGGGATGTCGGAGATGAAAGAGAAACGCATCACGGTGCCTAAGCCTGAAGACAAGGAATTCATCGTTGGACAGCCTGTCAGCATCATCATGAACAGCAGCCAAGGCAACAAGGCGGCGTTGTTCGCATATTTCATCCCAGCCTTTCTCTTAGTGGCTATCATCGTGATTCTCAGCAACTTATCAATAAAAGAATGGCTCTCAGCCTTAGTCGGAATCGGCGTGATTGCGATTTATTACCTCGTCTTGTATTTTTTCAAAGACAAGTTGCGGGACGAATTCAAATACGAACTACGTTAGTCTTTAGTTATTAACGAGTTACATTTTTTGCAAAATTTTCCTTGTATAATTAATATAAAACTATTAATTTTGCAACCGCTAAAAATATGTTTGTTTTATGAGTAATGTTTTATTATGGTCCTTAGTGATTCTGGGCATTTTAGGAGGAGTAGCGGCGGTGATTCTGTTCTTCGTCGCGAAGAAGTTCAAGGTTGAAGAGAACCCTCTCATCGACGAGGTCGAGTCAGTGTTGGCAGGTGCCAACTGCGGTGGCTGCGGTTTCGCCGGTTGCCGTAACTTCGCGGAGGCGTGTGTTAAAGCCGCTGCCGAGAAGAAAAGCCTATCGGGTTTGAACTGCCCGAGTTCCGACATGTCTAAAGTGGCCGGGTTGCTTGGACTTACCGCTACCGTTGCCGAGCCGATGATTGCAGTAGTGCGTTGCAACGGTACTTGTGAGAACGCACCATCGAAGGTGCATTATGAAGGAGCCGACATCTGCGGCTTCGCCAACACATTGTATGCCGGCGAGAACGGATGTCCTAACGGATGTTTGGGTTTAGGCGACTGCGTGAAGAAATGCCAGTTCAACGCCCTGCACATCAACAAAGAGACGGGGCTTCCTGAGGTCGACGAAGACAAGTGCGTGGGCTGCGGCGCATGTGCCAAGGCTTGTCCGCGCGGCGTCATCGAGATTCGTGCCAAGGGCAAGAACAACCGCCGTGTATACGTGGCGTGCAACAACGTGGAGAAAGGCGCCGTGGCGATGAAGAACTGCAAAGTGAGCTGCATCGCTTGCCAGAAGTGCTTCAAGACATGCCCGTTCGAGGCTATCGAGATGCGCGGCAACCTCGCCTACATCGACTTCACAAAGTGCAAGCAATGCCGCAAATGCGTCGAGGCCTGCCCTCGCGGAAGCATCCATGAGGTCAATTTCCCGCCAAGGAAACCGAAAGAAGAAAAAATTGTTGAACAACCAAGCGAAAGTAAAGAATAACGTATGAATCCAATTAAGACATTTCCAAAAGGTGGCGTTCATCCGGAAGAAAACAAGCTTTCGTCGGATCAGCCTATCAGCACATTTGAGATACCTAAACAGGTCATCATCCCACTCGGACAGTGCCTCGGCGCTCCGGCGGAGCCGATAGTGGCGAAAGGCGACAAAGTGAAGGTGGGACAGCTCATCGCCACGGCGAAGGGTTTCATCAGCGCCAACGTGCACTCGTCAGTGAGCGGCACCGTCAACAAGATCGACGACGTGATGGACCACACAGGCTACCGTAAGCCGGCTATCTTCATCGACGTGGAAGGCGACGAATGGCTCGAAGGCATCGACACTACCGACACTTTAATAAAAGATATCACACTCTCGAGACAAGAGATTATCGAACGTATCAAACAGCACGGCATAGTGGGTCTCGGCGGCGCCACATTCCCGACATACGTCAAGTTGATGATACCGCAGGACAAGAAAGCGGAATACGTCATCATCAACGCAGCGGAATGCGAGCCTTACCTCACCTGCGACAACAGACTGTTGCTCGAGAAACCGTATGAGTTCCTCGTAGGCGTAAAAGTTATCATGAAAGCCGTCGACGCCCCGAAAGGCGTAATCGGAATCGAGGTGAATAAGATTGAAGTGGCCAAGAAACTTGACGAAATCATTAAGAACGACAGCTATTTCGGCGGAATAGAAGTACAGCCTTTGAAGACGAAATACCCACAAGGCGGTGAGAAACAAATCATCAAATCAGTGACAGGACGCGAGGTGCCGTCAGGCAAGCTCCCTATCGAGACAGGATGTGTGGTCGTCAACGTGGCTTCAACATTCGCCATCTACGAGGCGGTGCAGAAGAACAAACCTTTGGTTTATCGTGTCGTCACCGTGACAGGAAAATCGGTGAAGAAGCCGTCGAACTTCCTCGTCAGAATCGGAACACCTGCCAACATGCTCATCGAAGCAGCCGGCGGACTCCCTGAAGACACAGCAAACCTCATCAACGGTGGCCCTATGATGGGTAAATCAGTGAGTGTGACAACATTCCCGACCATCAAAGGCACTTCCGGCATCTTGATGCTCAACGAGAAAGACGCCCAGCCACGTAAGGTCAGCAACTGCATCCGCTGCGGCAAATGCATGCAGGCCTGCCCGATGGGTCTTGAGCCATATCTGCTCAACCGTCTCGCACGTCAGAACAACTTTGAGGAGACAGAGAAACACAATATCATGGACTGCATAGAATGCGGCTCATGCGAGTTCACCTGCCCTGCCAACATCCCGTTAGCCGACTACATCCGTTACGGTAAGACGAAGACAGGACAATTAATACGTTCACGTAATCAGAAATAGCTATGAATCAGTTAACAATATCAGGTTCTCCGCATGTTCACGGAGATTTAAGCGTAAGGAAAATAATGTGCATGGTGATTATCGCCTTGCTTCCCGCTTTGCTTGTGGCCATTTACTATTTCGGCTGGTATGCGTTGCGTCTGACCATCGTCTCGGTGGCGGCTTGCATGCTGACTGAGTGGCTCATCCAGAAATTTTTATTCAAAGGCCCTTCGACCATCAACGACGGCTCTGCTGCCTTGACAGGTCTGTTACTTGCCTTCAACGTACCTGCCAACCTTCCTTTATGGATGGTCATCGTGGGTAGCGTCGTTGCCATCGGCATCGCCAAGATGTCGTTCGGCGGCTTGGGCAAAAACCCGTTCAACCCTGCATTGGTAGGTCGTGTGTTCATGCTTGTGTCATTCCCGACAGCCATGACGACATGGCCAAAGGCACAGCCGATCTTCGACGCAGGCTTCTTCGCCGATGCAGTGACAGGTCCTACCCCACTCAGCCTTCTGAAAGAAGCAGGTGTCGGAACCTTAGCCAAGTCAGGCGACATGCAGTTCCTCGACATGGTTCTCGGTAACCGTGGCGGTGCTTTCGGTGAGATTTGCGCCATCGCATTGTTGATTGGTGCCATCTACCTCATCATCACAAAAGTCATCGACCTCGCTACACCATTGAGCATCCTGCTTACAGTGTTCATCATGACAGGCATCTGCTACCTCGTCGATCCGACACAATACATCGCACCATGGTATCATCTGGTTTATGGCGGTCTCATCCTCGGCGCTTTCTTCATGGCAACCGACATGGTGACATCACCTATGACAATCCAAGGCAAGATAATCTACGGAATCGGCATAGGTGCCATCACAGTCATCATCAGATTGTGGGGACAGTATCCTGAAGGCGTGTCGTTCGCCATCCTCATCATGAACGCCGTCGTGCCGCTCCTCAATAAAGGATTTAAACCAAAACGCTTCGGCGTAGTGAAATAATTGTTGAATCTTAAAATTTTGGAATTATGGCAAAGAAAGAATCAACATTAAAGAATATGCTCATCGCCCTGATGGTCATCACCATAGTGTCGGGCGGAGTGCTCGGATATGTCTACGGCCTCACCAAGCCTACTATCGACAAGGTGGAAGCCAATAAGAACCTCAAGGCTATCAACGAGGTTTTGAAATCTGACGTTGAGATTGTCAGGACAGAGACTCGGGACATTGACGATCTGACATACAATTTAGCATACGACGCTGAAGGCAACTTCATCGGAGCGGCCATCAAAACCTATTCTATGAACGGTTTCGGCGGCAAGGTCGAATTAATGGTCGGCATGCTTGCAAACGGTGTTATTAATAAGGTGTCTGTTTTGTCACAGGCTGAGACACCAGGTCTTGGCGCCAACATGGTCAACGATAAATTCAAAGGCCAGTTTGACGGTAAAGATCCTAAGCAATTCGTGCTTAAAGTCAAGAAAGACGGTGGTGACGTCGATGCTATCACTGCCGCCACTATCAGTTCGAGAGCCGTTTCTGAGGCTGTCAAGAAGGCCGCTGACGGTTTCGAGGCAAACAAAGACCAATTCATGAAAGGAGGAAACAATGAGTAACTGGAAAAACTTCACCAAAGGACTTATCAAGGAGAACCCTATCCTCGTCCTTTTGTTAGGATGCTGCCCTACCCTCGCCACAACGACGAGTGCCATCAACGGCATGTCAATGGGTCTTGCGACAACGTTCGTTCTGATAATGTCAAATTTAGTAATCTCGTTATTGAAGAACTTCATCCCTGACAAGGTGAGAATCCCATGTTTCATCGTGGTCATCGCCTCGTTTGTCACTGTGGTTCAGTTGGTTATGCAGGCTTACGTTCCGGATATCTACGAGACATTAGGATTGTTTATTCCGCTCATCGTGGTGAACTGCATCGTATTGGGACGTGCAGAGGCTTTCGCTTCAAAGAATCCTGTGTGGCCTTCAATCCTCGACGGTGCCGGCATGGGCTTAGGTTTCACTTTCGCTTTGACGATGCTCGGTTCCATCCGTGAAGTACTCGGCAGCGGCAGCATCTTCAACTGGAGATTCCTCCCAGAGGACGCCAACACGATTCTCATCTTCGTGCTTGCGCCTGGAGCCTTCATCGCCTTGGGTTATCTCATCGCAATAGTCAACAGATTAAAGAAAACTAAATAACAAAGTGCCATGAAAATCATCATCATACTTATATCGACAATCTTTGTCAACAACGTCATTTTGGCGCAGTTTCTCGGAATCTGCCCGTTTTTAGGCACTTCCAAGAAGACTTCCACCGCTGTCGGCATGGGCGCCGCCGTTATCTTCGTGCTCGTCCTCGCCACTTTGGTGACATACCTATTAAATAAATACGTCCTCGTGGCGCACGGGTTGCAGTTCCTGCAGACCATCGCCTTCATCCTGGTCATCGCGGCCTTGGTGCAGATGGTTGAGATTATCTTGAAGAAGATAAGTCCGTCGCTCTACACTGCACTCGGCGTGTTTTTACCTTTGATTACCACCAACTGCTGCGTTCTCGGCGTATCTTTGAAGGTCGTCGGTGAAGGCTTCATCTACGGAAACAACGTCGGAGAGGCTGTCATCTACGCTGCAGGCATCGCCATCGGCTTCGCTGTGGCTTTGATAATCTTCTCAGGCATCCGCGAGCACATCGATCTGATGGAAGCCCCTGAAGGTACCAAAGGCACACCTATCGCCTTGATAACAGCCGGTATCCTTGCCATGGCATTTATGGGATTTGGCGGTCTTGTTTAAGAATTTAACCTATTAAAACTATACCAATGAAGAAATTAAACTTACGTAGATTGCTCATAGTCGGGGTGTTAGCTCTTATTTCAAGCACGACTATAGCACAAACCTACACTTATCCTGTAAAGGAGAAACAAGGCTTCTCGGTAAGCCAGAAGACCCGTGACGGTATGCGCATCAGCTATGAACTGGGTCAGTTCTCACTGAATCAGTTGAATTACCGTGGCGAAGAGATGTCAGAGATTTCAATAAAAGGCATAGTGCTTCCTAACACAGCAGGCAGCCCTAACCTTCCGACGGAGAGCCGCATGATGGCAATCCCGACAGGTGCCAAGGCAACCCTCAACGTCGTTAGTTACGACATGGAAGTCATCAAGAACGTGGAAATCGCCCCTGCCCTTCGCATTCAGGCTGAGGCAGAGGAACCTGACATGAATTACACCAAGGACATGAGTGTTTACGGTAAAGACGCTTTATATCCGGCTGAACCATTCATCGCCGCATCAACATATATCCGTGGCGTTGATGCCGTTACAGTGTCTATCACACCATTCCAGTACAACCCTGTCACAAAAGACCTCATCGTTTACAGCAACGTTGAGCTTTCTTTGACATACGAGGGCGGCAACGGACAGTTCGGTGAAGACCGTTTGCGTTCACCATACTGGGATCCTATCCTCGCAGCAGAGTTGATTAACTACGACCAGCTCCCTGTCATAGACTATGCAGCACGTATGCAGCAGTGGCTCCGTGACGGTGCTGAAGGTGCAGAATACATCATCATCACTCCTAACAACGACGATTGGGCACCTTACGCTGAGCAGCTTAAGGAATATCGTATGAAACAAGGTATCATCACAGAGGTTTACCGTATAGATGAAATGCCGGCTACCACTACCACTCAGATGAAAGATTGGTTCCACAACGCCTACGACACATGGGAAATCGCTCCTGTGGCAGTATGTCTGTTGGGCGACCATAACACCAACATGACACAGGGTATTCCGGCTGAGACAACAAGCCACCCTTACAACGGAAGCTGTATCACCGACAACTTCTACGCTGACGCACAAGGCAACGATAACCTGCCTGACATGGTATTCTGCCGTTTAGTGGCGCAAAATGCCGCCGAGCTTCCTGTCTTCGTCGGAAAACAGATAGAATACGAATACACTAATCCGAACATGGATCCGAACTTCTACACCAGTCCTGTCACAGCTTTAGGATGGCAGACTGAACGTTGGTTCCAGCTTTGCTCAGAGGTGTTTGGCGGTTACATGCGCAACCACGGCTATACCCCACAGCGTATCAACTGTATCTACGATGGAACACCGGGCAGTATCTGGTCATCTAACCAGAACACTTCTATGGTTACGAGCTATTTCGGACCTACATATATGAATTATATCCCTGCCACTCCTGATGAACTCGGTGGCTGGACAGGTGGATCACCTGATCAGGTCGTGCAAGCTGTCAACAACGGTACATTCTGGGTACAGCACCGTGACCACGGTCTTGATGAGGGATGGGGTGAACCTGCAGTTCGTAACAATCACATAGACCAGATGAACAATGTGGGCAAGTTGCCTTTCGTCATGTCAATCAACTGCCAGACTGGTATGTTCAACTACACCGGCTCGAACGGCAACTGCTTCACTGAGAAATGGCTGCGTCGCACCTTCAACGGCGAGAATGCCGGTGCTGTAGGCGTGCTCTCTCCTACTGAGGTTTCATACTCATTCGTCAACGACGCTTTCGTTTGGGGTGTTTACGACCTCTTCGACGGCGACTTCATGCCTGACTACGGTCCATATGCCGGCAACACAGGCAACTGGATGCCAGCTTTCGGTAACGTGGCCGGAAAATACTTCCTCGCACAGAGTTCATGGCCATCCAACCCGGGTTCTAAAGACATCACCTACACCATGTTCACAGCACACTGTGACGCTTTCTTGCGCATTTACACACAAGTGCCTCAGACAATGGCGGTATCACACCAGAGCGTGCAGCTCGCCGGTCTCGACAATTTCCAGATTACAGCACCTGAAGGCACTACTATAGCCCTTACGACAGGTGAAGGCGAGAACCTCGAAATAGTGGCAGTGGCACAGGCAACAGGTAGCATCCAGTCTATAGAGATAGCTCCACAGGTGCCTCCGACAGTGCTCAGACTCACCGTAACAGGTCAGAACTACCTCCGTTACGAGGCTGACATCGACGTCATCCCTGCTGAAGGACCATATATCATCATCAACAGCTATGAACTCGGCAATGAAGCAACACAGCTCAACTTCGGCGATGACGCTGAATTAAACATCCAACTCAAGAACGTAGGAAATTCATTGGCCCCAGCCGGCAACATGACACTCACTTCAGACTCAGAATACGTCACAATTACCAACGGTAGCATCGATTTCAGCGCCATCAACTCAAACGACACAATGGATATTGATGATGCATTCAGCTTCACAATCTCAGATGAGGTGCCAAACAAGACAAACATCCACTTCATTGTGACTATCACAAGTGGCGACGACACCTATGAGAGCAATATCACGATGAAGGCTTATGCCCCTGTCTTTGAAATCGGTAACGTCACCATCAGAGAACTTGACGGCAACGACAACGGTCGTCTTGATCCAGGTGAGACAGCGAGACTCAAGTTCCATGTTTCCAACACAGGCAACGCCAACTCGAAAGTAACCGACGTGAATATCACGATAAACAATATGTTCATGCAGTTATTGAGTGAGCCTACAATTACTGTCGACACTATCGAGGCAAGCGGCACTTATTATGCGAACTTCGACGTTTATGTCGGCGGCGCACCATCAGGTTTCTCTGCAGAATATTCATTGGATGTCGTATCCGGCGCTTATACATGCTCCAAAAACTTCGTCTCAAAGATCGGCCTCAACGCTGAAGACTTTGAGTCAGGTGCCATCAACGCATCATTATGGAGTAACGATGCCAGCTATCCTTGGACAATATGCGACGAAGAGCCTTATGAAGGAATCTATTGCGTGAAATCAGGAAGCATAGGCAACAGCCAGGAAACTTCACTGAACCTCACATATGACGTCAGCGAAAACGATTCAATAGCATTCTATTTAAAAGTCTCATCAGAAGGCACCTATGACAAGTTGCTTTTCTACGTCGACAACGTAGAGAAGGGTAACTGGTCAGGAAGCGTCGCATGGTCAAGAGCGCAATATGCAGTATTACCGGGCACACATACCTTCACATGGAAGTACCAAAAAGATTATAGCGTGGCAAGCGGTAGCGACTGCTGCTGGATTGACTTCGTGATACTGCCTCGCGACTTGAGCCTTGCTGCAAGCGCAGGTATCGACATCAACCTTTGTGTTGACGAAGTGGCACAACTCAACGGCTACGCCTCGAACCAGACCTCATTGGAATGGACTACAGCAGGCGACGGCACCTTTGATGACTCCACAATAGTCAACGCGATCTACACTCCTGGAACCCAAGACATCGCTAATGGCAACGTGACACTCACACTCACAGCGCACAAAGATACCGAAGTCATCACCGACGATATGGAAATCACTTTCGTCGAGGAACCTGTGGTGACTTGCCAGACAGAATATATCGCACTTTCAACAGATCCTATCGCAATCTCGATAGACATTGAGAATCTCGGCACATTCACTGGCTGGACCACATCAGGAACAGGAACTTTCAGCAATGCCAACAGCATGCAGACAGTATACACTCCATCTGATGAGGACTTCAACAATATCGACATCACACTCACCGCTTCGTTCACCGGCTGCGGCTACAAGACATACGAGCAAGAGGTTGGAGTACATTTCTCATACCTGAATGTGATTGCCAACGATGCCGCCAAGTTGAATATCCATCCTAACCCGACAAATGATGTCATCAACATCTCGATTGACAACATTTCAACCGATGTGCAGGTGAATATCTACAACAGCATCGGTCAAGCGGTGTACACATTAAAAGAAACAGCTGACAACGGATTCAGCACAACACTCAATCTCAGTGATTTTGCCGACGGCATCTACATCATTCAGATTAGAAGCGATGAGACTGTCTGGACTAAGAAAATCATAAAGAGATAAACTGTAAAGCTATTAGCGAATGGAAGGCGTACCTGCTTTATTTTTCGATTTAGCCCTAATCCTCATTACGGCTGGCGTCACAACGGTCATTTTCAAATGGCTGAAGCAGCCTTTGGTATTGGGATATATCGTGGCAGGCTTCCTTATAGGACCTCATTTCACGTATTTCCCTGTCGTCGGTGACGCCACGAGCGTGTCGACATGGAGCGAAATCGGCATGGTATTCCTTCTATTCGCAATAGGACTTGAGTTTTCATTCAAGAAACTGAAAAAAGTCGGCGGTCCGGGCGCTATCATGGTTCTCACAGAGCTGATTATCATGTTCTGCACCGGTTTCATCGTCGGCAAGCTCTTCGGATGGCAGAGGATGAACTGCATTTTCTTAGGATGCATGCTCTCCATCTCATCAACCAGCATCATCGTCAAGGCCTTTGACGATTTAAAACTAAAAAACGAGAAATTCACAGCTGATGTCATAGGCGCTCTTGTGGTGGAAGACCTCGTGGCCGTCATCCTGATGGTGGTCCTCTCCACACTGTCTGTCGGAAACACCTTCGATGGCGGCGAGCTCGTGCTCAGCATGTTAAAACTCATGTTTTTCCTTATCGTATGGTTCATTTTCGGCATCTATCTGATTCCGTCGTTCCTCCGTCTCATCAGGAAATTCATGACAAAAGAGACCCTCGTCATCATCGCTATCGGGTTATGTTTCATGATGGTGATGCTTGCAAATTACGCAGGGTTCTCGTCGGCACTCGGCGCCTTCGTGATGGGTTCCATCCTTGCCGAGACTCTTGAGGCTGACATAATACATCGCCTCGTCACACCAATAAAAAACCTTTTTGCAGCAATTTTCTTCGTTTCTGTAGGCATGCTCGTCGACCCGGAGATATTGGTCGATTACACTTGGCCTGTTATCATCATAGCACTTACAGTGATGATTGTAAAGACTTTGAGCGCCACTTTCGGAATGCTTATATCAGGAAGAGACATACACACATCATTCAAAGCGGGATTCTGTTTCTGCCAAATCGGTGAGTTTTCCTTCATCATCGCTTCCCTCGGCTTGAGCTTCAAAGTCATCGACGAATACCTATACCCTATCATCGTCACCGTCTCGATAGTGACGACGTTCTTCACGCCTTACATCATACGCCTTGCCAATCCGTTATACGAATGGCTCAACACGAAAATACCGGACAAATGGAAGCAGGCTATGACGAACTACTCTGAAGGTTTCAAAGTCAACGAGACTACAACGTTGACATTCAAGACCTTCGTCATCAACCAGTTTAAGGACATGGTGATATACGGATGTATCATTTTCGCCATAGTGGTGATTTGCATCTCAGCCATCGGACCTTTCATCATAAAAAACATACACGGCATCTGGGGCGGCATCATATCAATAGTTGTAACACTGTCAATAGTGTCGCCAATCATCTGGGCGATGGCGTTCAAGTATAGAATATCACTCACAAACTCGAAGTTAATCACAAAAAACACATTCGAGCGTCATATCATCGCCTTGATATTCTTACTCAGATACCTTATTGCAATATCAGTAATCACACATATATTACGTAATTTCGTCGATCTGAATTTCTTTGCCGCAATAGGCTTGGCATTCGTTTATTCGTTAATCCTAGCCTTCTCCAACGGTATAATGAAATCTTACGACAAGTTGGAAAAACACTTCATGGAAAACCTCAACAAACGTCAGAAACAGGCGTCATTTATCATTCCTGAAGTCCTCCAGCAGAATTTTCATCTTGAAAAAGTGACTGTAAGTCCTCTGAGCCAGATCGTCGGCAAACAGCTGAAAGACACTGTGTTCCGGAGTCAATACAAGGTCAGCGTAGTCTGTATCGAAAGAGGCAAGAACACTTACGACCTACCGGATAAAGACATGGCATTCTATCCTTACGACGTTGTAACTTTGGTGGGATGCGATGACAACATCAATAAAGTTAAACCTATCATTGAAGTGGAAGACACCGAGCTTATTCACGAACGCAAGGGACATAATATGAGTCTGCATTCTGTCAAGATATCAGAAAAGAGCCCGATTTGCCACGTGTCGCTCCTCAATTCGATGTTCAAGGACAAATACGATGCCATGGTGATTGCCATCCAACGCGGCAACGATTTCTTATTGAGTCCGTCGGCATCGACAGTATTCAGCTGCGACGATATAATTTGGTTTGTAAGCTCCTCAGAAGCAGCAAAAATGATAAAAAACAAAGAAGAAGTATAAATTAACATATATAAAAATGAAAATCAAACATCTCTCAAGAATTATCACGGCAATATTATTATTGTCGTCATATACAATGTTTGCGCAGACTTTCGAGGTTGTAAGCAACAGCCGTTCCAACCTTGAACTGAGTCTGACGATTGACGAGTTCTCGTTTGAGGACAATTACCATGACGGAATAGAAGGTAAGAATATCATTCTTAACGGCATCATCCTGCCCAATAAAGCCGGAATGCCTGATTTGCCTGTCATTTCACGTTATGTTGCTATTCCAAGAGGCTCCAGCGTGGTTTTGAATGTCAAGCATCAGGAGACCGAAACCATCACAGGTATCGAGCTCATGCCGGCTCCTGCATTGCCTTTGGATGACAACAACACCCCAATGCGATATATACGCAACGAGGAAGTATATTCAACCGACGCCTTCTACCCTGCCGAGCCGTTTGCAGCGTCAAGCCCGATGAAGATACGTGACGTTGACGTTGCCATTGTCAGTGTGACGCCATTCCAGTATAACCCTGTCACAAAAGAACTCATAGTGACACGCCAACTCAACCTTGAAGTCGTTTTCGAGGGCGGCGACGGCGTTTTCGGTGGTGAAACACGTTACCGTAACCCTGCATGGGATCACATCATCCGCGACATGGTCATCAACGAGAGCATCTTGCCGGACACAGACTATCAGACTTTTATCAAAGAAGCTGTGGCACGCAGAGACGTCGGATGCGAATATCTCATCATCACTCCCGACAACCCCGACTTCATCCAGCTTGCCGACTCTATCAAGCTCTTCCGCAACCAGCAAGGCATCCTGACAGACGTCAAGACCGTCACGGAATGCGGCGGAAACACACAGACTGCGATACGTAACTATATCAGCAACGCTTACAACAACTGGGACATCCCCGTCGCCGCCGTGCTATTGCTCGGTGACCATAATACCGACGGGACTCAGGGCATTGTATCGTACACCATGAATAACCATCCAGGCGAGGGATACAACCCGTACATCTCCGACAACAAATACGGTGACATCAACGGCGACCATCTACCAGAGGTCGTCATGGGACGTATCACAGGACGCAACTACGATGAGCTATATCACATGATTAACAAGGACTTACAGGCCGAACGGCATCCTTCGACGAACCCACATTTCTACGACAAGCCTATCACCGCAATGGGATTCCAACTCGAGAGATGGTTCCAACTCTGCTCAGAGATTGTTAACGGGTTCTGGGAGCACGGACTCGGCAAGCATCCAGTGCGCGTCAATGCTATATATCAAGGAACACCAAGCAGCAGATGGTCATCGGCACAGAACACCAACACCATTATCAACTATTTCGGACCTAACGGATTGGGTTATATCCCTCAGAACATGTCGCATCTCACCGAATGGGACGGCAACGCCAACCAAATCAACGAGGCCATCAACGCAGGAGCTTTCATCCTGCAGCACCGTGACCATGGCGCCGAAGAGTTATGGGGTGAGCCATCTTACAGCGTCAGCTCTATCAACCGTCTCGTCAACCCTGACCTCACCTTTGTGATGTCAAACAACTGTCTCACCGGACGTTTCAACTACGGTGGTGTCAACGGTACATGCTTCGCAGAGGCTTTCCACCGTCATCAGTACGGCGCACTCGGCATCATCGCAGCGACACAGGTATCCTACTCTTTCGTCAACGACGTGTACGTGTGGGGTGCATACGATAACATGTGGCCTGATTTCATGCCGACATTCGGCACAAATAACCCTGTCAACTTCATGTTGCCAGCCTACGCCAACACCGCAGGAAAGTTTTTCCTCAGCCAGTCTAACTGGACAGACAGCGGCGTCAAAGAGATTACTTATTACCTCTTCCATCATCATGGCGACGTGTATATGAATCTTTATACAGAGATGCCACAGACCATTGATGTCACTGTGATTCCTGTCGTCGTCGAAGGCTCGACACAATTCCAGGTCACAGCGACAGAGAATGCCACGATTTGCATCACAAACAACGGCAATATCATCGGATTGGCGACAGCTACCGGTCAACAGCAGACAATGGAAATCACGCCACAATCAGCTGGCGATGAACTGCTTCTTACCATAACAAAACAAGATTATTACAGATACACCAGAAAAATATCTGTAATACCTAACCAAGGCCCGTATCTCATCTTCAGCTCATGCGAGATAGTCGACCAAAATGGCAACAACCAACTCGATTTTAACGAAGAGGCATCACTGAATGTCGCACTTCATAATGTCGGTTTCGATAACATTCAAAATGTTGAGGTCTTACTGTCTTCAGACTCTCCATACATCGAAATCAATTCATTCTCAACAATTTACGAGTCTTTGAATGCGAATGAGATTGTCAATAAAAACAACGCTTTTTCGATAAGACTCTCTGATGACGTTCCTGATCAGACCAAAATAAGATTCACACTGAGCATGAGCGACGGTGTCCGTTCTTATTCAGATACATTCGAACTCACAGCCAACGCTCCTATGTTTAAAGTCACACACCTCACCATCAAAGACGAGAGCGGCAATGCTACAGACAGACTTTATAAAGGTCAGACATCTCAGCTGACGTTTACCGTTAACAATCAAGGACATAGCACAAGTAATGCCGTAAATCACGACATTCTCATCGATGCTCCTTTCATCAATTATCAGGAGCAAACGATAACCACGGAAGGCATCAATGCCAACGACAGCATCGACGTAACATTCAGCGTCACTGTAGCCGAATGGGCTCCGGATGGCGCTATCATGGATGACTATATGACTGTCACTTCAAACGGCTATCAAGAAACTTATCAAGCTCAAATCGCTCTTGGAAATTGCATCGAAAACTTTGAAAATGAAACACTTAATCCAGCTTTCAAATGGAGTAACTCAGGTTCTTCCGCTTGGATTAAAGACAACAACGACCCTTATGAGGGCAATTACTGCTACACTGGAGTTTCATCAGAAACAGGTTCAACTTCTAAGATTGCGCTCGCTGTTACAACAGAAATCGATGACGTTGTGACCTTCTATTACAAATGTTCGGAAAACAGTGCCGATGAGTTCAAATTCTCGTTAGACACGGAAACATTCACTTTAACAGGCACAGGATGGCAGCGGTTTGAGCATCCTCTAAACATCGGAATGCATCTTTTACGCTGGACTTTCTCGAGAAAGAGCCATGCAGCAGAAGGCACGGCCTCAATCGACCTTATAAAATTACCTCCGATGCATGCCGAAATCACTGACGTTGAAGAAATCACTACAACCGACAGCAAAGTTGCCGTATATCCTAATCCTGGAAACAACATTTTGAACATAATCACCTCAGAAAATAATTTCTCAAAACTGCAAATCTTTGATTTTCAAGGCAGAATGATACTTGAAAAAGATATAGACAGCGAGATTACGACCATCAACACTGAGAGTTGGGCAAAAGGATTGTATTTCTGGAAGATAGGCAACGAAACAGGCAAATGGATAAAATCAAGATAAGGAAAGGTCTCGATATCCGTCTTGCAGGCGCGCCCTCGAAACAAATTGAACGTTTCGAGCCGAAGTTTTGTGCCATCAAACCGACTGATTTCATTGGCGTTGTACCAAAGCTGCACGTTGAGGAAGGCGACACAGTGAAAGTCGGTTCAGTGCTTTTTCACGACAAGAACAACGAAAGAATCGTGTTCACCTCCCCTATCTCAGGAACTGTTAAAGCCATTGTGAGAGGCGAAAAACGAGCAATTCTCAAGATCATGGTGGAAAACGACGGCAAAAACGATGCTATCGATTTCAGTTCTGTTAATGATCCCATTGACAAAATGTTACAAAGCGGTGTCTGGCCCATGCTGCGTCAGCGTCCGTTTGCCACCATCGCCAACCCGAACGACAGACCGAAACATATTTTTGTGTCAATGTTCGACACTGCGCCATTAGCACCTGACAATGATTATATCATTGAAAACCAATATGATGCAATAGCGGAAGGAATCAATGTGTTATCACGATTGACTGACGGTAATGTTTACATTAACGTAAACGTTAATTCAACTACGTGTAGAGACGCGATTAATCGAATCTCTACAGACATAAACAATGTGGTAATCACACAATTTGAAGGTCCGCATCCTGCAGGAAACGTAGGCACACAAATAAACGTGATATCGCCGATAAACAAAGGCGAAACAGTGTGGTACTGCTATCCACAGGATGTCATCACAATCGGGAAATTGTTCCTCACCGGAAGATACGACAGCACTCGTATCATTGCGATGACAGGCTCGGCGGTGAAAAAGCCGCATTATTACCAGACACAAGTCGGTGCAGACATAACACCTATCTTAGATATTGTCGAAAACTCACGTGTCATCAGCGGCAACGTGCTCACCGGGACAAACATAACAAGCGATAACTGTATCGGTTTTTATGATTCGCAGGTTACGGTGATACCTGAAGGCAACAAATACAAACTTTTCGGATGGTTGCGACCTGTTTTCAAACGTTTCACCGACACAAATACCAATGGTGACACGCGTCCATACATCATGACGGGGCAGTTCGAGAGAGTGTTCCCGTTCGACATCTACCCTATGCAACTCATCAAGGCATGCCTAATCAAAGACATAGACCAGATGGAGGAGCTCGGCATCTATGAGATTGATGCTGAAGACTTCGCGTTATGCGAAGTCATCGATCCGTCGAAGACACCGATACAACAAATCATTCGCGAAGGACTTGAATTTATCAGAAAGGAGACGTGCTGATGGGACTGAGGAATTATATCGATAAAATCAAGCCTAACTTCGAAGATGGAGGCAAATTCGCAAGATTTCACTCCACTTTCGAAGCATTTGAGACGTTTCTGTACACACCTGACACTGTGACAACCAGCGGCGCGCACATCCGCGATGCCGTTGACATGAAACGTTGCCTCATTTCCGTTGTTTTCGCCCTCATTCCTTGCTTCCTTTTCGGCACATGGAACATAGGATACCAACATTTTCTCTCGCTTGGCGAAGACGTAACATTTTGGCAGACAGTCAGTTACGGACTGATAAAGATAATACCGCTCTATATAGTGAGTTACATCGTCGGCCTGACTATTGAGTTCCTTTTTGCGGAGATACGTCACGAAGCCGTCAACGAAGGTTATTTCGTCACCGGTTTCCTGATTCCGCTCATCATGCCAGTAGACGTGCCGCTTTGGATGCTTGCGTTAGCTGTGGCTTTTGCGGTAATCATAGGCAAGGAGGTGTTCGGAGGCAGCGGGATGAACGTGGTGAACCCGGCATTGTTGGCGAGAGCTTTTCTGTTTTTCTCCTACCCTTCCAAAATGACCGGCGACAGCGTATGGATTGCCGAAAAAGCTGACGCTTACAGCGGAGCCACACCACTAGGCACGCTATTCAACGGCGGCACAGTGCACGACATCCCAAGTTTAACGGATATGTTCATTGGAACAATTCCAGGAAGCATAGGCGAGACATCGAAAATCGCCATCCTGATTGGCGGTATCTTCCTGATAATCACTGGAATAGCAAGTTTAAGAATAATAATAGCGACATTCATCGGTGCAATATCAATGAGTTTGTTGATTTCCGACATCCCGTTCCACTATCATCTGCTGATGGGCGGCTTCATGTTCGGAACGTTTTTCATGGCCACCGACCCTGTCACAGCTGCGCAGACCAACATCGGAAAATGCATCTATGGCTTCCTGATTGGAGCCATCGCCATACTGATTCGTGTAGCAAATCCAGGCTATCCTGAAGGCATGATGCTCGCGATACTGCTTCTCAACGTCTTCGCCCCTCTCATCGACTGGTGCGTGGTGGAATGCAATATCTATAAACGTAAAAAACGCTGGAAATGAACGACAAATACATCTTCCGTTATATCATAATCCTCGTTGCGATAGTGTCAATTTTACTATCGGCAGCGGCGATGTGGCTCCAGCCTTACCAGAAACGCAACGAGCTCAACGAGCAACGCATAAACATACTGAAAGCGGCCGGGATAAGCGGAGTCACCGACAAAAATGCGGAACAGATGTTCCAGCAACATTGCACCGCAACACACGATGGCGAGCTACCTTATTATATTATAGACGGACAAATCACCGTAATCCCGATGAACGGAAACGGCCTTTGGGGTCCAATCTGGGGCTATATCGGCATCGCCGCTGACAGAGAGACTGTCGTAGGCGCTGTTTTCGACCATAAATCCGAGACTCCGGGATTAGGTGCTGAGATAACATCCGACAACTATCAAAATCAATATAAAGGCAAGGAATTGCTGAAAAACGGCGACGATGTCTCCGTCGAAGTGGATGCCATCGCAGGCGCCACACGCACATCAAAAGGCGTGGAAGAGATGATAGAACGCACATTGAAAATGTATTTACCTTATTTAAAACATGAGTAAAAACTGGAATTTGATAACGGCTCCTTTGCGCAAAGCCAACCCTGTCACGGTGCTGATTTTGGGTATTTGCTCGGCTTTGGCGGTCACGGCGAAGCTCAAGCCTGCTATTGTGATGGCTTTGTCAGTGACAGTGGTGACAGCCTTGTCGAACCTCGTGATATCATTGCTGCGCAAAGGAATACCGTCGAAAATACGTATCATAGTACAGCTCATCATCGTTGCAACGCTTGTGATCCTCGTCGACCAGTTCCTTAAAGCATTCATGTACGACGTCAGCAAGCAACTGTCAGTGTTTGTAGGACTTATCATAACCAACTGCATCGTCATGGGACGTTTGGAAGCCTTTGCCATGTCGCATAAACCTTGGGAATCGTTCCTCGACGGCATTGGCAACGGACTCGGTTACGGCTCCATCCTCGTCATCGTGGCGTTCATACGCGAGCTGTTAGGAAGCGGTACATTGCTCGGCTACCACGTAATCCCACAAGGATTGTACGATTTCGGATATGTTAACAACGGCTTGATGATTTTACCACCTATAGCGTTGATAATCATAGGGATAATCATATGGCTGCAAAAACCTGAGGAGGAGAAATGATGGACACTTTAGGACTTTTCTTCCGTTCGATTTTCATCGACAACATGGTGTTCGCATATTTCCTCGGGATGTGCTCCTTCCTCGCCGTCTCGAAGAATGTAAAGACATCCTTCGGTTTGGGTATTGCTGTCACTTTCGTGCTAATCGTCACAGTACCAGTGAATTACATCCTCGACAGATATGTTCTGTCAGAAGGCGCGTTATCGTGGCTGAACCCTGAATTTGCTGAGGTCTCGCTCGATTTCCTCAGTTTCATCCTCTTCATCGCAATCATCGCCGCCATAGTGCAGATTTTGGAGATGGTGATTGAGAAATTCAGTCCTACATTATACAACGCTTTGGGCATTTTCCTCCCTCTGATTGCCGTAAACTGCGCTATTTTAGGTGCAAGTTTATTTATGCAGGAAAGAGACTTCACCTCTGTGGGTCAGTCACTGGCATACGGATTCGGCTCAGGCATTGGCTGGCTTCTCGCCATCGTAGGCATGGCCGCCATCAGAGAGAAGATAAGATATTCAAAGATACCAAAATCGCTGCAAGGCACCGGTATCGCATTCATTATCACAGGTTTAATGGGAATAGCATTCATGGCGTTCCTCGGAATCAGTTTTTAAATGAGCAGCACATTCGTCATAATAACCAGCGTCATCGTCTTCCTCATCGCAGTGTTGATTCCTGTGACAATCCTTATGTTTGTCAAGAAAAAACTCACACCGGAAGGAACTGTCAGGATTAACATCAACGATGAACGAGATGTAGATGTGAGACCGGGCAACTCATTGCTTCAGACTCTCGCTGACGAGCAGATTTTCCTGCCATCGGCTTGCGGTGGCAAAGGCAACTGCGGAATGTGCAGATGCCAGGTTTTACAAGGCGGAGACTCGATTTTACCGACCGAAAAAGAGTTCTTCAGCCGCAAAGAGCAACTCGCACATTGGCGCTTAGGATGTCAGGTGAAGATACGCGAAGACCTTAAAATTCATATCAATCCGCAGATTTTCGGCATAAAGAAATGGGAGTGCACGGTTGTCAGCAACAGAAACGTCGCCACTTTCATCAAGGAGTTTGTGGTGAAGCTGCCGGAAGGCGAACATCTTGACTTCCTTTCGGGCGGCTACATACAGATAGATGTGCCGAAATGCGATGTTAAATACCGCGACATCAATGTCGAGGAGGAATACCGCAAAGATTGGGAGAAGTTCCACATGTTCGACCTCGTGATGCACAATCCGGAGCCACAGTTCCGCGCGTATTCCATGGCGAGTTATCCTGCGGAAGACAATATCATCATGCTCAACGTGCGCATCGCCACGCCGCCATTTGACAGGAAAAACGGCGGTTTCATGAAAGTGAACCCAGGTGTGTGCTCGTCATACATATATTCGCTGAAGCCAGGCGACAAAGTCACGATCAGCGGGCCTTACGGCGAGTTCCACATTAAGGATACTCAAAAGGAGATTATCTTCATCGGCGGTGGCGCAGGAATGGCCCCTATGCGCTCACATATCCTCGACCTCTTCCTCACCAAACACACGCAAAGAAAGGTGTCGTACTGGTATGGCGGACGCTCTTTACGCGAGCTTTTCTACATCGACGACTTCAAGAAAATCGAATCCGAAAATCCTAACTTCAAATTCAACATAGCGCTATCGTCACCGCTTCCGGAAGACAACTGGAACGGCTATGTAGGCAATATTCACGAAGTATTGTTTGAAAACTACCTTAAAAATCATAAAGAACCTGAAGAAATAGAGTATTATCTCTGCGGACCGCCTATGATGACGCAAGCTGTTTTAACGATGCTCGACGGCCTCGGTGTACCGAAAGAAAACATCCTTTTTGACGATTTTGGTGCTTAAATTTCACCCCAAGTGATAAAATTTTCACCCCATATTTTGGATTTTTCACCCCAAAATATGTATAAAAAATTTTCATTCACCCCTAAAATCGGCATCTTCACCCCCAAATAGCCGTTTTTATCCCATTTTTCACCCCACTCATCCCTAAATTTTCTTTGGGTTAAAATACTTTGTATTTTTGCACCGGATTTAAAAGCAATAGAGATGGAAGAAAAACGCATTTTTGACATTCTTACTACTTACCTGAAGAAACATCCTAACCAAGATAAAGCTCTCGTCAAAAAAGAAAACGGCGAATGGAAGACATACAGCATACAGGAATATGTCGAGACAACCAATATCATCAGCTACGCTCTTATCAAATTAGGTATACAAAAAGACGACAAGGTAGCTATCATAAGCAGCAACCGTCCTGAATGGAACATCATGGACATGGCCATACAGCAAGTCGGAGCTGTCACAGTGCCTATCTACCCTACCATCAGCAAGGAAGACTATCGCATTGTAATAAACAACAGCGAGGCTAAGTTCGTGATGGTCGAGGGGTTATGCGTTCTGAATAAAATCGAGGAAATCATCAACGACATCCCGTCACTGAAGATGATTTACACCTTTGTAAAACGCGGTGACTACCCTATCTGGAACGATCTTATCGCTTTAGGCAAGGAAAATCAGAATCCTGAAGAGCTGGAGAGACGCAAGGCTGAGGTCAAGAGCAGTGACTGCGCCACCATCATATACACATCCGGAACGACAGGCACTCCGAAGGGCGTAATGCTGTCGCATGCCAATATTCTCGGACAGATTGAGAACCTGCACCACACCCCTTCTCCGACATCAACGAAAGCCTTGAGTTTCCTGCCGATATGCCACGCATACGAGAGAATGCTGGTCTATCTGTACCAATACCTCGGAATGTCGGTGTATTACGCAGAGAGCGTCGCAACTATCGCCAACGACATGAAAGAGATTCATCCTACGATGATGTCGTGTGTTCCACGTCTGCTTGAGAAGATTTATCTGAAAGTAAGACAAAACGGACAGAAGCAGAAAGGTATCTCTAAGATGATATTCTACTGGGCCATGAACTTAGCCGAGAGGTACACCGTGGAAGGCCGCAGCTGGTTCTACAATCTCGAACGCGCCATCGCCGACAAGCTTGTTTACAGTAAAATACGCAAAAATCTCGGCGCAGAGAACTTTGACATCGTAGTCTCAGGTGCAGCAAGCATACAAAAGAACATCAGCGCATTCTTCTCAGCCATCAAGATGCCGGTATTTGAAGGCTACGGCATGACCGAATGTTCGCCTGTTATCTGCGTGAGTTCGAGACTTCCGCATGCACGAGAAGCCGGCTATGTAGGTCCTGCACTGCCTGGCGTAGAAGTGAAGATAGCCGACAACGGCGAAATCATCTGCCGCGGACACAACGTGATGATGGGTTATTACAAACAGCCTGAATTGACGGCAGAAGTCATCGACAAAGACGGATGGTTCCACACCGGCGACCTTGGAGAATTCAACGAGCACGGCAGCATGCGCATCACCGGACGTTTGAAAAACCTCTTCAAGACCTCGTTAGGCAAATACATCAACCCGGACATCATAGAGAACAAATTCACTGAGTCGGGATTCTTTGAGAACGTCGTGGTGCTTGGCGAGAACGAGAAATACGCCGCCGCCATTATCGTCCCTGACTTCTCATTCCTCAAAGACTGGTGCGCCAAACATGAGATACCATACACCACCAACGAGGAGATGATTGGTGTAAAAGAAGTGAAAAACCGCTTAACAGCTGAGGTTCAGAAGATTAACAGCAACTTTGGCGACACTGAAAAGGTAAAACGCTTCAAGTTCATCGCTGACGAGTGGTCTACAGCAAACGGCATCCTAACACCTACGTTAAAGGTAAAACGCGCCGTGATTCTGCAGAAATACGGCGACATGATCAGCAGGATGTACCAGGGAGGAGATTGATTTCTTTATCTCTCGCAGATTTCGCAGAGTAGATCTTGCGGAATCTGCGAGAAACTATTTCAAAACATTAAAGCGAAAGTCGTGGTATTTTTGTCACTTTGGACGAGGGTTAAGTTTCCGTTGTGGCGTGTCATAATCTGTCTCGAGAGGCTGAGGCCGATGCCGGTACCATTCTGTTTCGTTGTGTAAAACGGCACAAAAATCTCGTCATGCTGATGCAGAGGCACTGGTTTTCCGTTGTTAGTCACACTGATGATGGTGCGGTCTTCAGAGTTTAGTTCCGCACTGATGCGAATGGAGTTGGCTTCAGCTTGGACAGCGTTTTTGATAAGGTTATTTAACACCTGAATTATTTGAGATTCATCAATAAATACCAGAAGATCTGGAGTTATAGACTTATATGTAATCGTAACGCTCTGCTCATTCAAACGCGATCGGTTCAATTTTAACACACGTTCCATAAGTTCGTCCACCATAACGGCCTTGCGGATGGGCGGAGACAGTTTCATCACGCTGCGGTAGGATTCCACGAAGCGAATGAGGTCTTTTGAAGATGCGGAAATGGTTTCAAGTCCGGCTTTCACATCAAGAGTATCGTCTTGAGAAAGAGCTTCGCTCAAAGAGGCAATTGGTGCCACAGTATTCATGATTTCATGCGTCATCACACGGAAAAGCTTACTCCATGAGGCAGCTTCGTTGACTGCATTGCGACGCGCGAATATGCCACGTATGCGGTTCAAAGCTCTGTTTAGACTGGAGTTGTCACGGAAACGGAAATTCATCTCGCCGTCCTCGAGTGCGTCCATCATGTAGGAGACTTTCTTTGTATCATGCTTACGGACCAGATAAATAGAAATACCAGACGCTAATGCTATACCAGATACGATAGACACTATATATAACCAGAAGGGGATGTTCATATTCCGTATTTTTTGAGGCGATTATATAATGTCGGGCGGCTGATATTCAACGCTTTAGCCACAAGCGAAAGGTTACCATTGTATTTCTTCATCGCATTGCGAATCACCTGTTCCTCAGCGTCGTCAAGCGTCACGTTTTGAGTAGTGTTTTTTGCCTCAACCAACTGTGAATCATTGATTTGCAGGTCGTCTTTGCCAATAATTTCATGGTCAGACATGATGACGGCTTTCTCGATGCAGCCCTGCAGCTCACGAATGTTACCGCTCCACTGACAGCTCATCAGCACATCTTTTGCATCATCTGATAAATCCTTCGCCTTGCGATGATATTTCTCAGCATATTTCTCAATAAAAAGCATTGACAACGGCACAATTTCATCCTGTCTCTCGCGCAATGGCGGCAGATGCAGAGGCACCGTGTTGATACGGTAATAAAGATCTTCGCGGAAGCGGCCCTGTTTCATCATCTCGGCAAGATTCATATTGGTGGCGCAAATCAAACGGATATCGATAGGAATGTTTTTCGTGTCGCCCACCCTATTAACGCTGCGGTTCTGAAGAACTCTCAACAGTTTTGCCTGCTCGCTCAGCGGTATGTTACCGATTTCGTCAAGGAAAAGCGTGGTGCCGTTAGCTTGCTCGAATTTTCCCATATGGTCGGCATGGGCGTCAGTGAAAGCACCTTTCACATGGCCAAACATCTCGCTCTCAAACAGGGTTTCGGTAATTGCACCGATATCAACGCTAACCATCTGTTTTCCTGAGCGTTGCGACAGCCTGTGAATCTCGTTAGCGAGCACGTCTTTACCAGTGCCATTTTCGCCTGTGATGAGCACCGTGGCATCTGTTGGAGCAATTTTCTCCACCATATGGCGAAGGTTTTGCATCGCCTCGCTGTTTCCCCATTGCATCTGCGACTCAGCAGGTTCGTCTTCAGTTGCAGCGACATGACGGTGTTTCTTCGAAGCCTCTTCAAGGATGGCAAGGAGTTTGGCATTGTCCCAAGGCTTCACCACAAAATCAAATGCGCCGCGTTTCATGCCTTCCACAGCAAGGGCTATGTCGGCATAAGCTGTGAAAAGCACCACCTCCACTCCCTGAAAATGCTTTTTTATTTCGGAGAGCCAATATAATCCCTCGTTGCCGGTGTTGATGTCCGTCTCAAAATTCATGTCGAGAAGCACCACGTCGGGCTTGAACGTCTGCATGGTGCTGATGAGAGCCTTCGGTGAAGCTATGAGTTCGACATCGGTAAACCTTGTCGGCAGCAGAATCTTCAGTGCCGAGCGGATTCCGGCATTATCATCGACAACGAGGATATGTGACTTGAGTTTAGGCATTTAACATGATAATTATTGCCAAAATTACGGAATTTTTCAATTACCGTAACATTTTTTTACAATTCTGGCAAAACATCTTCGACAACGCGACCGTCGAACAGGTTGATGATGCGGTCGGCGTAGCCTGCGTCACGCTGCGAGTGTGTCACCATGACGATGGTTGTGCCTTCTTTGTGTAGGTCGGTGAGCAGTTCCATCACCTCTTTGCCGTTTTTGGAGTCGAGGTTACCTGTAGGCTCGTCGGCGAGGATGAGTTTCGGGTTGGCGACGACGGCGCGGGCTATTGCCACACGCTGCTGCTGACCGCCCGACAGCTGCTGCGGAAAATGCTGTGCGCGGTGCGATATCGCCATGCGTTTCATGATGGCTGTCACACGTTCCTTGCGCTCGGTGGCACCGATGTTCATGTAGCGAAGCGGCAGCTCAATGTTCTCATACACGTTCAGCTCGTCAATGAGGTTGAAGCTCTGAAACACGAAGCCGATGTTGCCTTTGCGGAACTTGGTGCGGTCTTTCTCCTTCAGATCGCCCACCTGCTGACCGAGCAGCTCGTATTTTCCATCCGAAGGGTTGTCGAGCAAGCCCAAAATGTTGAGCAGCGTTGATTTTCCGCAGCCCGAAGGTCCCATTATGGCAACAAATTCGCCGTCGTTAATCTCAAATGACACTCCATTCAGCGCCAGGGTTTCAATCTCTTCCGTGCGGAAGATCTTCACTAAATTTTCTACTTTAATCATAGTTTTAAGATTTTATTTTGTTAAACATTTTTTATTCTTTTTTCAATGATTCAACAGGATTCATTTTTGAGATTTTACTGCTGCTGAAGGCCACTACGATAGCCACAATTGTCAGGACTATCACTGCGCCGCCGATGAAATACCATGGCGAGAGGCCGATGCGGAAAGCGAACTGCTCGAGCCAGCTTCGGGAAGCGAAAAACGCACCGACAGCACCCAATACAGCAGCAACTAATGACAGCTTCAGAATCTCCAGAGTGAACATCCTCACTATCTCGCTCGACATTGCGCCATGCACTTTTCTCAACGCAATCTCTTTGCTTCTGCGATTTAACTCATCGATGACATAGCCTATCAAACCGATAAGCGACACAAATATAGCGAACAAAGCTCCCACAAATATGGTGTTTCGCATCTTGCGGTTGTCGGCATATTGGGCACGAACCTCGTCGGAATAAAGCTTCACCTCAAGTTCATTCCCTTCTGTAACCTCATTAACAACATCATGGATGCGGTCTTTTGTCTTTTTATCGGCGTGACGCACTTTAACCAACAGATAACGCATAGGGTGCATACTAGTTTTACCGAAAAACACACCATCAAACTTGGTACCGCTGTATAGGTCGCCATGGAAATAGCAACTTGGTTTCAGGTTCGGATCGAGGGCGCTGCCAATACGGATGTTGCGATAAACACCGGAAATCGTCAGCGGTTCGATATAAAGTTTTTTGCCTACATAGAAATAACTATGGTCTGATATTAAAATCTGTTTCCCCACTGCGCCGTCGCTCCAATCCTCAAACTCCATCATTTTCTCGATGAGGCTTTCGCTGACCGCCACCTGCAACGAGTCAGTCGGATAGGTGCCGGCAATAAAAGGAATTTCCATCAGATCGTAAAATCCATCCGATACGTAAAAACCGTCAGCGAGTTGCACCAAAGTAGTTCTCTCACCAGGTTTTTGCACCACATTGCCTTCAGCATATTGGAAAGGTAAAATAGCACAAGCCTCCACACCCTCCACTTCAGGCATAGAATTAAGCTTATTAACCACCAAATCGCGTGTCTTGACGGTTTGCATATCGATGTAATAAAGATCCTTGTAATTATATCCCAAATCTTCGTTGGCAAGATATTCGTATTGCCCTGTAACCACAAGCAACATAGCCATGATAAACACATTCACCGCCACCTGCAGACTCAAAAGAAACAGTTTCCAGTGGCGCATGTTCATGCTGAAGTTTTGGATAGCCTTCCAAATAGGAACTCGCGTATAAAGAATTCCCGGAACGACAACCGAAATCACAAATATCAGGACAATAACCGCTACAATCATACGGATGCTTGGTCCGATGAGAGTGGTGGTGAATGATGTACCCAACAGATTGAGCGCCAGGTTGTTTCCGGCAAGGATAAGCACTACGGCAAGCAACAAAGCCAATGCGATATGCACTGCTGCTTCCTTTGTCAGCATAAGATAAATCTCACGTCCTCCAGCACCATAACATTTGCGGATGCCAATTTCCTTTGAGCGTTTCATCATCGCCGAAAGCACAACAAGGATATAGTTCATCATGCTAATAAAAAGCAACAGGAAAGCCACAATACCGAGTACAATCACTTTGCTATGCACTTCGGTGTCAGACGTGTGCAATTTGTCGAATGGCGCGAGGTGATAGCGCACCTGGTAGCCTATCTGCGTCTTCAGTTTCTCAAAATCCTGATGAGTTGTCTGCATTTTATAGATAGCCTCGTCAAGCGAGTTAGAATCAACGCCTTCCTGCAATTTAACATAGCCGGTATACATATCGTTGAACACCCAGTTGTCTCTTGATGCAGCTTGATATAACTCCAGCGATCTCACTATGCCAAATGAAAAGGTCCCATTTTTTGGAAAATCTTCAAAAACCGCCTCAATAATCATCTTTTCAGAACGGTTTTCCTGCATGATAACCTTGCCGAGACATTCGTCTACACCTCCAATGTTTTCTGCAAAAGAACGAGACACGGCGACATTATCCTTGTTGCTCAACGCTTTGACGATATCACCGGCAATTATGGGTCGTGAAAAAACCTTAAAGAAACAGGTGTCAGCGACGAGTGTCTTGCATTTGAACACCAGGTTTTTCTCTTCGTCAAGATAGTTTAAATCACGGGTGCCCATGACAACGCGAGTTGCCTCCTCAACGCCCGGCACCTCGGCCTTGAAGCCTGGTGCAACAGCGCCGCTGATTTGGTCGAAATCGTCTTGTTTGTCGCCCAAAACTGTTTCAGCCTTGATGAGATAGATGCGATCCACATCCTTGTAAAAACTGTCATACGACAATTCGAAGCACACCTTGGCAATCAGCACGATGCCGATAGCTAGACCTATACCCAGCGATAGGATTTTGATGAGGTTATCAGAGAACTTTTTCATATTTATTTAATTATTTTTCAACGACTTAACCGGATTCATTCTTGCGACTCGGTTGCTGCTTAAGACGACCACGATGGTCACGATTAGTATCACAAACAACGCTCCGACGAGGAAATACAACGGTGAGAGGCCGATGCGCTCTGCAAATTGCTCCAGCCATTTGTGAGCCACAAAATAGGTGAAGATACACGCTGCGACCGACAAAACAAGAGAGAGTTTCAACACGTCCCAAGCGAATATCTTAAGCACATCAGCCGCTGTCGCGCCGTTGATTTTTCGGATAGCCATCTCCTTGCTGCGACGGTTCGACTCGTCACGGACGAAGCCAATCAAGCCAATGATTGCAATCATCAGGGCGAAGACCGAGCCAATGAGCACAGTGTTGCGCATCTTAAGGCTGTCGTCGTAGGCTGAGCGCATCTTGTCGGCCCACGAAATTATATGCACTTCTTTTCCGTTGAGGACTTCCGAAACGGCGCTCGTAATCTTCTGCATCGAGGCTTCGTCGAGTTTTCCGTTTGTCTTGAAGATGAGGAAAGGCATATACGAGTCGTCTTCAAAGTCTCCGTAGAACAACACGCTCGGACGGGCATCGAGGTAAACCAGATTGCCTATTTGGATGTCGCGATACACTCCCGAGATGGTGAAGCCTTTTTGCTCCATAACCCTCTCCGCATCTTCGTGACCTGTGACATTCACAACCTTGCCTACAGCACCGTCACTCCAGTCGGCAAACTCTTTCATCCTTTTTACAAAACTCTCGCTCACAACCATTTCCGAGATGTCAGCTGGCTTATGGCCTTCAATAAACTCGATGCCAAGAAGGTCGAAATAGCCTGGTGTTACCTCATATCCGTCAGCCACATTGAAAAGCTCGCGGTCGTCGCCAGGCAAATATACATTGTCGCCACTGAAACCTCTGATAGGCAATGCGTTGCTCGCCTCCACGCCCTTTACCTCAGAGAACTGCATAAGCGTCTCGGCAACAACTTTTTCCGTACCTTTATTGCCATTGTAAAAACTCATGTAATAGAGGTTTTTGTAGTCGTAGCCCGGATTATGGTTGTTCAATCGCTGATATTGCAGAGCCACGACGATGAGCATCACCACGATAAAAACGTTGATAAACACCTGAACGCCAAGCAACCCGATCTTCCAACGGCGCGAGTTTTCAGTGTAGTTGCGAAACGCCACCGAAACAGGGATTCGCATGAAGAGTTGAGCCGGGACAAACACCGACACAATCAGCACAAATACCAATACCAGACTGATAACCCAGATGCTTCGCGAAATCAGTAAGGTCTCAAATGGAACATCCCAAAGGTTAATTATCAATCCTTTAGCTGCAAAGATAATTGCTGCAGCAAGCACCAACGACAGTATCAGATGCATAAACGCCTCTCTTGCCAGCAGCCAGTGGATATCGAACGAGTCGGCACCATAGCATTTGCGTACGCCAACCTCCTTCGCGCGACGCACTAAAGACGATATCACGATAAGGATATAATTCAGCAGACTGATGATGATAAGTAACGCTGCAGTGACAGTCAGCAGAACCACCATCGAGTGGACATACGACTGCGAGGTGTGAAGCTTGTTGAAAGGCTCGAGATAATACCAAAGTTTCACGCCGTTTTTCTCATATTCATCTAAAGGCTGATGCGCTTTCTGCATCTTGCGAATAGCTTCTCCAAGCGACTGATAGTCAACGCCTTTTTGTAGTTTCACAAAGCCGAAATAGCGGTCGTTACCGTTCCAGTTGTCGGTGGTGTAGGCAGGCAACAGTTCCAGCGAGCCGATTATATCGAAATGGAAATTGCCGTTTTCAGGGAAGTCCTTATACACGCCATCAATGATAAATTTGTTTCTCGGGTCGTCTTCGTTGGCTATAGATTTTCCGATGCATTCACTAACGCCACCAAGTTTCTTGGCAAACGACTCCGACACCATCGCATAACGAGGTTTTGCCAACACTTTAACAGGATTGCCAGCCAATATCGGGCGGTCGAAAACCTTGAAGAAGCATGAGTCGGCAAGCACCAAGCTTCCAGTAACAACGTTATTCTCTTCATCGAGATAGCGGTTGCCTCTGTAATGAAAGGTGTAGCGAGTAGCTTCTTCCACGCCCGGCACTTCGGCTTTAAAGCCCGGTGCAACAGCGCCGCTGGTCTGCGCAAAATCTTGTTTCTCACCCTGTTGTTCATAGTGAGTGTCAATAAGATAAAGGCGGTCGATATCTTTATAGAAGCTGTCGTATGACAATTCGAAGCACACTTTGGCAATCAGCACGATACCGATGGCGAGACCTATACCCAGCGATAGGATTTTGATGAGGTTATCAGAGAACTTTTTCATACATTAATAACGTAAAAACAATATTAATGATGCAATAATCATGCCAAAAATGCAAATCATTCTAAATCAATGAAATACATTTTTGGCAAAATTAAAAGTGTAAAAAAATTTACAGTGAGTGTAAAGAAATTTTACAATTTGAAAAACTTTATCTTATTACCAAACGATTGGTGAAGGTGTTGCCATCGGTTGATGTGATACGTAATAGATAGACTCCTTCGGGGAAATCGCTTATGCTGAGATTGTTGGTGTTGTAGAAGGTTTTCACTGACTGGCCGAGGGTGTTGAAGATTTGAACTTCGGCTGCTTCCGCGCCTTCAATCCTAACAAAATCATTGGCAGGATTGGGATAAAGGCTAATTGATTTATTGCCAATTTCTGTAACAGATAGCAATTCATCGCTTATGGTGACCACAAACTCACGTTGTCCGTCGCTGGAATCGATAATCACCGATGTTATTACCCTATCTTTTACAGGATTCTTGGCGTAAAACATGAAGGTGAACCAATCGGCAGGATTCAGTGTGTATGGCAATGGCCAATCGGGTACAATGTTAAGATAATTAGTGCCCACTTCGGTGGCGGAATAGATTTCAACGGGGATTTGCGAACCGAAATAGCGGTTTTGCAGACAACCTCCAGCACCGTTTTCGTCCTCCACATATTGATAAGGTGAGCCAACGATAACCAAACCATAATCAATCATGGTTTTATTCAGCATTGCGGTAACATGGTACTCACCTATTGAAGTCAAGATTAGTATATCATAATCAAGGTAATCGTTTTTTCCTGGAGCTGGCATAAAAACCACCGTCACGGTCACCGATTGTCCTGCAGGAAGGGTGTAAGACAAGTCGATGCCCTCAATAACAAATCCATTATCTTCAGGAATGATGTCTTCGATGATTACGTCGTTGGCAGTTTCGTTGGTGATGACGAACTCTGGAATGTCTCCCGTTGGCGTTGGTTCGAACCACAGGGTGTCAGGAGCGATGGTAAGGTTGTTTTGCGCTTTTGCTAAGAATGCCATGCCGAAAAATGCGAGGCAGAGGCACATTGTTTTAATAGATGTTTTCATATCGGTAGATTTTAAAATGTTTTCCGATTTCAAAATTATAACAAAAAAACATCAAAAAAGCAAGAATGGGGTTCGAATATACATTTTACAGGCATATATATTTTATAACAAATTGTAACACAATGGATTACAATAGTGACTTATATATGTTTTATATGTCAGATTATGTCGGAAATAGGGTCGGAACCAGCCTTTTTGTTGGCGTTGGAGCGGTACTGGCGGACGGTGTTTTCGCTCAATCCGAGCAGGTCGGCTTCCTCTTTGATGCGGAAACCCAGGAATGACAGCACTATGATTTTTTGCTCGGTGTCGTTGAGCTCTGGACAGATTGCGCTTAGCTCCTTCAAGACCTCAGGATAAACGTTGTTGAATTGTTTGATGATTTGCTGCAGCCGGTCGTCGCGTTTGCTCTTGTAGATTGTGGCGACACTTTGAGTGAGCGTCTGACGCTGGGAGTTTTTAATCTCCAGCACCTCGATTTCCTTGTTTTTGCGGTATCGCGACACGAAAAACCAAAGCACAAGTAATGCGATGACGAGAATGGCGATAAGCAGATACAGGCGCAAACGTTTCACATGATGCTCGCTTTCAAGCTGCTGTTGCTGCATCTGAAGGTCATATTCCTCCTTCACCTCATCGACGGCAAGCTGGGTGTTGTCGACCTTTTGCATCTTGTTCATGTATTTCTCGGCATATACCATTGCGTTTTCGTGGTCGCCAATGGCATTGTAGGACTTGAAAAGATAGAAGCAAGCATCGGGATTGGATGTGATTTTGGTGCCATAGAATATTGTGGAGTCATATACGCCGAGCTTATAATAGGCTTGGGTCAAGTCGTAATAAGCGGCGTCACTATAAAGCTTTTTCCGATGTTTGTCGTTGGTTCCTTCCAGCAATACAAGGCATTGTTTGTCTAAAGAGATGGCTTTTCTTAACAGTGCGATACCGTCGGTTTTGTCATTGTAGAGGCCTTTGTCGTAACGATAGAGGTAATATTGTGGAGCCATCTGATAGTATTGGGCTATCATCGCCTTGTCGCCTGTTTTTTCAGCCGATATCAGCGCTTTGTCGTAATAACACAAACAGCTGTCAGGCTCGTGACATCTCAGAAAAGCTAATCCCATCGTAAGAGTTGTCAACGTGTGGTAGTTATAGCTGTCTGTGTTGTTGAAAAAACGTTCCGCTTTACGCAGGCACTCAATGCCTTCGCGATAATGTTTAGCGTCGCAATACTGCAGTCCTAAACGGAAGTAGATGTTGTGTTTCAGGTTTTCGATGTTGTCGGGATTGATGCGTTTGTCCACACTTTTGCACTTTTCTATGCTTTGCATGGCTTTTTGTTTGTAGTCGAGCAGCACATGGGGCGATTTCCCGGTAAGACCTGCTTCAAGAGCCTGTGTCCAGTAGGTTTGTGCCGCAAAATAGTATTCCTTGCTGTTGGCGAAATAGCCTTCTGCCTCGTTAAGGAGCGAGTCGGTTTCGGCGTTGAACTTCAGCGATATCTGGTTTGTTCGGGCTTTCAGCAGGCAGTAATGCGCACGTTCTTTTTCGGAAAGCACTGATACGTTGAGCGTGTCGAGGATTCGCATTGCGCTGTCGGGGTGCGGTTGGTAGAGCAGCTCTATTTCATAGAGGAGGTCTTCCTGAGGGGGCACGGAGTGGGTGCAGCTGATGAGGAGTGACAGTGCAAGAAGGATGAATGAAATTATATGAGTGTGTTTTTGCATTGTTGACAATCAGTTTGTTTTTAATATGCCAATGCAAAAATAGGAAAAATAGAAATACCCGAGGAAAATTTTTCTCGGAGGACTCGGGGTGGGAATGATGGGATGAAAGAAGGGAAATAAAATGCTGTGCGGAGGAACCAACTCCGCACAGCGATAAAATATGAGAGCTAAATCTGGGTTGTTTTTATTGTTTAATCCATTTCCCACTTTCAACTTCCTTGCCATTTGACATCACCTTCCAGATATAGGTCCCAGAAGGCCAAGAGGTCGTATTTATAACAGTGATGTTGTCGGTAATCTCTTGCCCATAAACCATCCTCCCACTCACATCATACACCTCCACCCGCGCATCCTTCAATCCTGTTCTGATATTCAGGACATCTTTGCCGGGATTAGGATAAGCTACTGCTACGGCAAAGCCATGTGAATGGGCTTCCTCCAAATTCAGAAAATCAGAAATGGTAACTTTTAAAATTCCAGATTCATGTGCTTGGGAGAAATCAACATAATTGACAAGACAACCGCCTTGAGGACATGCGACAAGATTTAAATACTGCATATACCTTATGGGGTGTTTATAATACAACTCTCCAATAACTTCCAAATTTTCATCATAACAGCCTATAAAGAGATTTTGAGTAATAGCACTATGAAGATCCATTCCGGCAACCATATACACCTCATTGTTTGGCCCGAAATCGATAGTTTCAGGACCACCACCCGCATTCCCCGTCTCGGTTTCCCAAGGGCATCTTCTGAAATCCAACTGGTTGAAATCGGAATCGTAAACGCTAATGAATATGTTGCGTGTATAGCTGGGGTTGGCACCGTAATACCTTTCTGCACAATCGCCAATGGAATAGATGCGCCCACTGTTTGAATTATAGCGGTAATATCCGCCAGAAGCCGGAACATACGGATAAGAAATGGCTTCAAGGTTTTCTTTAACATCCACCAAGTTCATTTGACTGTCAAGAGTATAACAGTCGTAAGCAAGACCCAATGGCTCCGCATCGCGACCTACTATAATGCGGCAGCCTGACGATTCAGAAACTGGCAAGAGATTGTTGTACCAGCACGTCCGGGCACAATTGAGGAATAATTGTTGCCCTACCAGATTCCCGTCGGCATCAAGTTTCACAACTTTGGAGTGAGAATCATCGGCATTGTTGCCTGGAGGAATAATGACAGAGTAAATAAAGGAACCGTCAGCGTTAAAAAAATAATGATGGGCATGATTAGCAGATTCGATTTCTTCGTGCAATGAATAAGAAAAACCAGCATCCGTTATATTCAGGTTTTCATCAACCTCATACAAACGATAAACACGAAAAACATTTGGGTCGTTGGAGCGTTCAACACGGAAAAATGCAGGGTTTCCGTTATAGTTACGAATCAGTTCACTGTGGCCAATGTAATTAACCGTGTCGTTTTCAAACAAAACTTGTGAAGCTAAAACCGTTCCGTCATCTTTTATCTTATGAATGGCTCTAGTGCCCTCGATAGCGAGAAAAACATCGTCGTTCAGATAGATCATGTTCCATATCTCTTTGTCGCTGATATAGACATCCTGCAATTCCTGCGCTTGCAGTTGCGATCCAGCTGCTATCACCAGCAGCGCGAATAGGGCATAAATTCTTGTTGCTTTCATCGTATTATTCTTTTATCCATTTTCCACATTCGGCTTCCTTGTCGTTGGCGATGACTTTCCAGATGTAGGTGCCTGAAGGCCAAGGGACGGTATTTATTGGGGTGATGTTATCTGTAATTTCCTGATTGTAAATCAGTTTTCCAGTCAAATCATAGATTTCTACGTAAGCATGCCGCAAAGCCGTGCGGATGTTTAGCACATCCTTCCCTGGATTGGGATAGGCGATGGCTACCTTTAGGCCGTTGTCGTGGGCTTCGTCGATGCCGAGAAAAGCTTCAGCGGGAAACTTAGTTATCGTAGTCCAACGTTGGTTTGTGTCATCAAGATTCTTTGATCTTGAAACCAGCAACACGCCACTGTCTCTTGCCGCTGTGACGCATTGGGCATGGCTGTTAATCCGTTTGTCAGGCTCAATGTCATAATAACAGGTCGTTATTGTATCCAAATCAGCATCAAGCCGTTCAATCATCATCCAAGAATCTTGGTTGTCATAAAACCCGACATTTAAGGTGTAAGCGAAAAACAACGTGTTGTTTTCAGCCAAATCAGACGATTGCAATATGGCTGGCAAGTCGTAATTGTCGGTTTTTCTCTCGATGTGTTGAACAAAAGGAATGATGTTGGCTGGATTTGCGATGTCATCGTCCAACTCGTATAATCTAACATCCCGTATATACGAATTGACATTTGAAACCGAGGATGTTACCAAATAAGTCGTGTTATGAAGACTGCGTTTTACGGATATGTTTGTGATGGAGTTGCTGGTCGGTTGTCCAACGTGATCCATGTATCTCGTCCTTACCAAATTGAAATCTTTGTCATAATAGAATGCTGTGCCTTGATGTCCCGACTGATTTGATCCAGCAAAGAAAATGTAATGCGAATCGGTTTTCACGAAATGATTGCGGCGATAGCTCCATTGCATCATTCCGCCTTGGGTATGCCACTCATAACCTTTCCGCTGAATGATTTCGCCGTTGAAATTCATGCGGAAAAGAAATAGTGTATCGTGTCCCCGTGGGTTGAAATAATCGTGGCTCACCATCTTGAAATAGGCACCAACAATTTCACCATCATCCTCAAAGGCTGAAAACAAAAACAAATTCCCGCTGTGCTCATTCGGATTGTTTTCCCATTGTTCAGAACGGCATTCAAAGGTATCAATCACATAGCTGTGTTCAAAGCTTTCTTCAATGTCAAGATCCGAATCCAGTTTATATAAGCCTAAAACGGCATCCGCTGGTGGATTGTCATAATTCTTGAAATAGTTGAAATAAGTGGAATCATGGTCGGGACTATAGGTCATCAGAGCGAAAAGACGACCATTGTTTTCAAAGAGATACGGCGCATAGGATGTCGTGCAGTAACCTGGACGGAAATAATCTTTTCGCGCCATTTCCTGCCCATTAGCTGATAACAACGTCACGGCTGGTTGTGCCGAATAAAAATCCCCAGCACCGCTTTTATAGTAAAAGATAGAGCTCAATGCAATATTGCCATTTATCATTTCAATGGCATCATATAGTTCAAAACACTCATCGTCATTCATCGAGTATGCTATAGAATGCTGCCATTCCTGAGCTAACGCTTTGCTTCCGAAAAGCACTGCAAAAGCGATAGCAGCTATAAATTTGAGATTTGTTATCATAGTATCATTGTTTTATCCACTTCCCACTTTCGGCTTCTTTGCCGTATGCGATGACTTTCCAAATATACATTCCCGAAGCCCAATTTTCGGAATTAATTGTTGTAATATCGCTAACGATCTCATGGTTAAAAATCATTTTTCCCATTATGTCATAAACCATGATTTCAGCATTTTGCAAATCGGTTTTGATGTTGAGATTATTGTGGCCTGGATTTGGGAAAGCGGTAGCCAATTTCACATCATTATCTGAAATTTCCTCGATGCCGTCATAATAAATCGGTATCGGAATCGGGTAGCCGCTGTTCACGCCCTCTGTGTCCTCAGCCCAAACGCATTGGTTCATTGCGCCGGCGTTCAAGGCCTCAAGCAAGTCGGTGGTGCCGTATTGTGGATCGTTTAGTACCCAAGATGTCGCCGTTGCACCCTGATTGAAGGAGCAAGAATTTGGGAGAGAATGCAAGCTTGGATTTGGCGCATAATAAGTGCACGGATACATGCTGTAATTGCCATGCCAATAGCAGTTGCGGACATCTACAGTATCGCTGAGCACGGCAGGCGTGATAATGCCATAAATACTGGTATTATCGGCATGTTCAGGTATTATGATTGGACCGGCATTATATACATTGTAAAGATAATTTCCAGGACAAGTTCCAGTGATACCGCCCATCTGCGCATGCTCGTGAAACTGCGAGTCTCCGCGAAGTTCACCAAGGTTGTAACAATTTGAAAACGAGCCGTCAGCCCCAGCTATGCCTCCAACCATTATCGCGGAAGAATATTGTTGGGCAGGAACACCTGTTATGACGGCATGGTTGCCACAACACGATATGTTGGTGTAAATAGCTGTACCGATAATGCCGCCCGCGACCTCGCCCTTTATCTCACCCGTTTCATGGTTGATGCAGCCTTGAATCAAGCAGAGGCTGCCACCTTGCCCGACCATGCCACCAGCGCATGATTGTGCGGTAATCTTACCATAATTATGACAATCTCTGATGATGTAATCACCTTGTCCGACAATGCCGCCAGCGAACGAAGTGTTCGATGTGTCCCCAATATCACCGTTGTTTTCACAGTTTTTGACAACCACGTTGCCATTATCCATAGTGGTATAACCAGCAATGCCTCCGAGGTTGAACACCCCGTTATGGATATTGGCGTTGTTGGTGCAGTCTTTAATAAACACTGTGTCATTGGCGATGTTTTCAGCAATAAAATTTCCAACAATTCCGCCCACTTTATTACCAAGCGCCTGTATTGTTCCGTTTGTCGTGCAACCGCTAATATCGCTGTTGACCGACAGCCCGACAACAAACCCAACGTAGCCGCCTTGAGACAACACGCCATCTATCGTTACGTTTTTCACTTCAGCGTTCTGGATGCATCCAAATAAGCCCAAAACATCTTCATCGAATACATATAAGTCGCTGACAATGTGATTATTGCCGTTGAAAACACCTCTAAAAGGAAATGAAGGACCGATTACTGGGTTTATTGGATTTGTCCAATCTGATTTCACCGTCCCGATAGGATTCCAGATTTGTCCGCCGGAGCCGTTCAAGTCGATGTCGTTGGTCAGAATGTAATACGTATCGCCACCATCGCCATTGTTTGTCTGATAAGCAAGAAACGCCAGCTGTTCGGCAGTGGCAATCTGGTATGGGTTTTCGGCTGAGCCGTCGCCTCCGTCGTAAGCGTCGGCGACGGTGCCGTTCCAAGGTGTCTGCGCTCCGCACATCAACGCGAGGGCAAAAATGACTGTCATAAGTAATTGTTTTTTCATAGGATTAAAATTTGATCCTCGCAAAATTATAATAAAAATTCAATGAAAAAGCAACAGGGCTCAGCCAATCCACAAAAATTTTAAAAGTTGTGATTGTAAATCAAAGAGTTGTGAAATTTTAATCCACAAAAAAGTTGGCATGGAATTAGTGGAAAATCTTTTCCAAATCGTCGGTTTGCACCTTTTTCTTTATCGCTGTGCGGTACTTCGCCACGGTGTTTTCCTTGAGGTGCATGATTTCGGCGGTTTCTTTCAGGCGGAACGAGAAAAATGAAAGGATGCAGATGTCGAGCTCCGTGTCGCTCAAATCGGGATGAGCGGCGCTAAGTTTTGCCATGGCATCGGGATAGGCGGCGTTAAACTCATTGCGGATGCGCTCCATCTTGTTATTGTGCCTGTCGCTGAAGATAGCTCGGCCTTTGAGCCGTAAAGCCTCATAATCCTTGTCTTTTATGGTGTTGAGATGGCGTTTCTTCCAAATGAAATAAAATGCCACAACGACAGCTGAGGCTGTAAAAATTATTACAATCAACCAAACTATATTGGCGCTTTTATCAGACTTGTCAAGGCTTTGCAGATAGGCGTTGAGTATTGGCATCGCGTTTGTGTTGTGATGTCTTTGAACAATCTCATTTTCGTTGGATGCCTTTATAATCGAGAGATATGGAGCAGCTTTCATAGTGTCGCCAACCTTTTCCCAACAGTCGGCCAAGCCAGCTGCCGACTGGTTTCGGATGTTGTGGTCAGTCGTTTGAAAAGCCACTTCCAGCTCGGCAATTGCAGTCGGGTAGTCGTGCTTCTGATAGTAAACGAAAGCCTCCTCTAAAAAGGTTTTGTGATAAAGTAATACATCATTGTTAATCAACGACTTAGCCATATTGAAATGATATATTGCCGAGTCGTATTGATGGCTGTGTCGCAGACAGTTGGCGTAGGTGTTTTCAAGATATGCGCGTTCCAACGGATAACGATCTGCATCGGCAAGACGCATTCCTTGGTCGCAATACATATAAGCGGTGTCGCCTTCGCCAGCCTTGCCTAAGCGCTCATAAATCATGCCGAGATTGGAACATGAGCGTGCCATCCAGGCTGTGTCGTGCGCCTGTGTTGCGCAGTCAAGTCCCAGCATCGCGAAACGCTTGCATCCGCTTCCGTTCGAGAAATTGAACGCGATTTTTGAAATCACATAATGTATTTTCGATCTTTGTTGAGACGTTTCCCGAAACGTCTCAAAATCATCCGAGTTATCAAAATTCTCATCCAAAATCTTCAACGCCTCAACCAAATTCTTCGCCGCCTTTTCCGAAACATGGTTTTCGCCGAACTGCAGCGCACCTATCAGATAATGGCATCGAGCCTGCATCCAAAGATTGCGCCGGCTGTCGTTTTCTTGATAAAACTCTAACGCAGGAAGAATTATCGAATCGTTAAAATCGTAGTAATAAAAGCCCTCGATAATGGAATCGATAGAATCGAGAAAACGTGTGTATTCGGCATCCTCCGGCGATGTCGGTGCTGTTATAACAGTCTTATGTTGGGTGCAACTAAGCAGCGCACAGAGTAGGAGGGTGATATGGAATGGAGATTTTATCACGGGGCAAAGATAGTCAAAATCGATTAAATCATTTGCGTTTTTTCAAAAATTATCATTTCAATTTTCTATTCACTCCTCAGCGACTTCACCGGATTCACCGTGGCTGCTCTCAAGCTTCTCAACGTGACGACGGCAACTGTTATTGCCAGGACTGCCAACAATGATATCGCAAACACCCAGATGTACAGCGGCACTTGATAGGCGAAGCCCTCCAGATAACGTCGCATGATGACGATGCTCACCGGCACGGCGATGACGAAGCACACCAGCACGATCTTCACAAAGCGAGAGTTGAACATCGCCAGAATCTGCTGCACCGTGGCACCGTGCACACGACGGATGCCTATCTCCTTGCGACGGTGCTCGGTCTCGAACATCACGAGGCCGAACACGCCCATCAGCGAGATGACGATGGCCAACACCGTGAATAAATTCACCAATTTGGAAAGGTTTTGCTCTTTTTTGTATTGGTTCTCAATAGCTTGACTGAAAGGTATCACCTCGATATCAACGCCCTCGGCTAAATCGGGGTCAAGGTCTTCGAGGGTTCTGGAGATGCGCTCCTTCAGGGCGGGGACATCCACGCCTGGTTCGGTGCGAATGAAGAGCATATTGCAAATATTCCACGGGTCTTTACCATACACATAGAAGGCAAACGGACCCATGCCATTGCGTAATGCGCAAAAGTTGAAGTCCTTGCAGAAACCGGCAATCTCAGCGATTTGGTCATCATGGCCGCCAATCTGGTCATCAAGGGTGATTTTGAAATAGTCACGTGCAAATTCATTGAAGATATACGTTCCTGTAGATTGTTCATCAGCTTCTGTGAAATCGCGGCCTTCTACAATGTCGATGCCCATGAAGCGAAGAAAATTCCACGAGACAGGATAGACCTGCCAACCAGCATCCTCACCCCGCACTTTGCGTCCCCAACTCATACGAGAGTCTTTTATAAAAGACCCTGAGCCCCAGGCAATGTCCTTGATGGCCGCATCGGATTTCAATCGGTTCTCAACGGCTTCGCGGTTGGTGGCAAGATTCCACGATACCCGCGACTGTAACAAGCATTCCTGATTGAAACCCATGTCATGATTCAGCATGTACTGGCGTTGTTCATGGATGAATATCGCACAGATAATCAAAATAATAGATACTGTAAACTGCAAACCAATCAAACCAATTCGGAAAGCTTTGCCTTTCTGTGTGGTACCAAGAGTGCCTTTCAAAGCGAAAGCAGGATTGAACGATGTGGCAAACAAAGCAGGATAAATGCTTGCAACCACAGAAATGAGTAATGCCAAGCCAACGGTCAAAGCGACGACGCTCCAGTTTTGACTGAAATCCAATGACGTTTCTATCAACGAAGTAAAAGTGGATTGTTTAAACAATATCACTACGACTACAGACAAGGCCAGAGCTATAACCACCATTGTTATTGATTCACCTACCGATGACATCACCAACTGGAATCGGCTGCTGCCTAATATCTTGCGTGTGTTGATACTTTTCAATCTCAACGGAACCATCGCAAAGAAGAAATTGATATAGTTGATGAACGCAATGAACACCACAAAAATGGCAATGATTAACAAGGTTATCGTGGTGGTTTTATTGCCAGTCTTGCCGGGTGCATAATACGAATTGCAGTCAAAGTACATATCGGTCAGCCGCACTGGATAAAGCCCAAACTTGATATCATCGTCCGTAGCCTCAATACCACCATTCATCTCGCTGAAGAACTGCTTGCATACAGGCTTTGCCACCTCAGTGATAGCAGCTGGGTCAGCCCCTTTGCGCAATTTCAGAAAATAAAAGAACGAAAACGACTTCCATTCATCGAGCCAAACATCTGGCATGTCTGAAACAATATCAAAAGATGAGAGATCGCTGTGCTTCGGCATGTCCTTATAAATGGCCACTATGGTCGTCTCTATCCATTTTGTTTCGGCGAGGTTTTTCACAATGTCACCCACTTGGATGCCAAGACGCTTAGCCATCGATTCAGAGACAGCTAATGCCTCGCCAGTCAAATCGTCCCAATTGCCAGCCACCAGTTCAAATCCAAACACCGCGCGGGCACCTTTATTCATGGCGACTTGCGACCCGGAAACAGGCGACTGATCGTCGCTCACACGAATCTTGGCGGGAACACCCTCGATACGACCACAGCCGCCTACTTCAATGTCAGGGGAAGCATTGACCACATATTCCCCCATGGGGCGGCATAGATAAGAAGTGTATTCACTTTGATTGATATCTTTCTTCGTAAGGACATAGATTCGGTCGCTGTCTTTGAGTGCCTTGTTATACGTGAGGTCGTGGTGTACCTGCACAAGGATGATGTAAAGCGCGGCAAAGGCTGCCGTCAAGCCTAAAATGTTCAGCACCGATGATGCGAATGCCGTTTTTCCTTTTTTAAATATTCTTGCCATATTTTTTTCAGATTTAAAGATTCAAAATTTAATATTTATAAGCCATTAGGTTTTAGCCATTAGTTTTGTTAGTCTCTTCTAATGGCTATTGGCTAATGGCTATTTTTTTTTATTCTTTTTTCAACACTGTTGCCGGGTTCGTTCTGGCGGTTTTTACACTTTGCCAGATGACTGACAGGAACGCCATCAGCACGACGGCAAGCACGGCCAAAGCGAAAATCCACCACGAGAGGCTGATGCGGTGCGTGTATTCCTCAAGCCAACGGTGCATAATGAACCACGCCACAGGAATGCCAATCAGCGCGGCCACAGCCACCATCTTCATGAACTTCAGCACCAACTCGCGCAACACGCCGCCATAGTCGGCGCCAAAAACCTTCTTCACCGCCACGGCGCGACGCTCCTGCTGCATGTAGTAGGAACTCATGGCAAACAAGCCCAAGCCAGAGACGAGCATCGACAACAGAGTGAAAATCAGCACGATACGAAGGATGCGGCTCTCGTCGGCAAAACATTGGTCAATCATATCCTCAATATACTTGCCGCTGAATAGCTTGTCTGGCATAACCTCTTTTGTTACCTGTTCCAGTCGGGCATAAGCTTCCTTGTGATCACCATTGATTTTTATCAAAATATCCCAAGGCCAATTTTTATCCATGTCTTCACCTCTATTATAAATCAAAGCCGACGACTGTTTTGCCTCCAACGGGCGTATTTTGAAATCGTAGTAAATACCGCCAATATCATAAGCTCCCCTGTGTCTAAGATCAAACGATGTCGCTGTCTCTTCAATTCCAATTTCCTTAAAGGCATATTCATTAAGCCAATATGCCGGTTTTGCAAGATGATTGTCCTGTTTTACACGAATTCCAAGGATGTCGAAATAATGCTGGTCGCCTTGTATCAGCTGGAACGACACCCAGTCGCCATTTCCCAATTCCGTTGTCCAGTTGTTTGTACCTTCAAGCGGTATGCCGTCACCTTGCCCCACATCTTCCACAAAAGGCTGCGCGCGATAGGCATCGAGCAACGGTCGTATCTCGCCTAAAGCACCAAATTTATTGTCAATAACCAGAATGTCTTTTGTGTTATAACCCAAGTCGGAAGTAATCAGATTACGTATCTGGAGATACATCGTCAGAGCGGCTACGAGCATCACTACTGTGATGATATTTTGCATCGTGATGATGACTCGGCTATACACCGTCTTGGTCTTCAAACGCAGCGAGCCGCGCACAATCTCAATGGGTTGTGCTTTCTGAATAAGCAGGGCTGGAACGATACCGGCGATGAAGCCGAGAATCAGCATCAACGAAACAACACTAATTATATTAATTAAATTCACCGCTTTAAAGATTGAAATCTGATAATCCAAGATATGCGACGCTGCAGGTGCGAGTGCTTCAGCAAGCAAAACCGCCAATATCATCGCAACGGCGCAAAGCAGGGTGCTCTCACCTATCATCTTCATGAAAATGCCCGCCTTGGTTGCCCCGACAAGCCTTCTTGTAGCCATCTCCTTAGCCCTGAAACCAATGAGTGCAGTGGAGAGATTAACATAGTTTAAAATTGCGAAAGCCAAGAGCATCAAACACATAGCGAGAAGCAGGTTTACGAAACTACGGCTTCCGAAGTTGATGCTTCCTGTCCAATCGAAATTTCCGTCTTTTAGAAAATACATGTCGCACAACGGGATCATGCGCACCTCGTCGTACTCATGTTGGTAAACCCAGAAATTCTCTTCGCACCAATTCAAAATATCGTCATGACGGGCGTACAAATCCGCCCCTGGATATGTCATGACAAAACATACTCCTGCCCCTGCATTACTCATGTGTTCGTCATTGGAAGTGTTAGTCTTGGTGCATACTTCGCCACGCACGAGCACGTCTGGTGTCTTGATGATACTGTTGCCGAAATCCTTGAAAACACCGCAAACCACAAGTTGGTAGGAATTGCCTTCATCGCCAATTGACATCTGCTGTCCAATCGGGTCTTTGTCGCCGAAATGTGCGTTGGCGAACTCTTCGCTAAGCATGCAGCGGTCGCCTGAGATTTTCCAGTCGTCTTTCGTGCCTTTCGCCAGGTCGTAGCTAAACATCTCAAAGAAGCAGGAATCAACGGCAATAGTACGACCATAAACAGTCTCGCCGTCGATTTTAAATTCCGATGCATTCGAAACATTCGCCACACATGTAGATTTCTCTATTTCAGGAAACTGTCCGCGCAAATGTTTGTCGAGCCAATAGCCCATATTTACAGTTCTTTCATTGGTAATGACATAGATACGGTCGGCGTTTTCCTGAAACGAATCGGTCGAAAGCTGACGTTGCACATACACCGCCAAAATCAGCACAAACGCCATCGAGACAGTCAGACCCAAGATATTGATAATGGCGTAAAGCTTGTTTCTGCTTAAAAACTTGATATAACTTGACATAATCTTTTGTTTTTTAATACATATTATTTTTTAAAACACTAAAACATCACTTTCGCCGAAGTTATCATAACTTGATGTAATCACCTTCTCCCCTGCTTCAAGTCCTTCAATCACTTCGTAATATTGCGGATTCTGTCGTCCGATACGGATGTCGCGTTTCACGGCTTTGGTGCCGTCGGAACTCACAACGTAAATCCACTTGCCGCCAGTCTTCTGATAGAACGCTCCGCGAGGTATTAAAACCGCCTCAACAGGCTGTCCGAGCTGCAGATTCAGGTAATACGTCTGGCCGCTGCGGATGTTCTCGGGCTGCTGTCCCACAAACTTGAAATCGGCTTTGAATTTGCCGTCGCGCACCTCCGGATACACCTTGCGAATCTGTGCCTGATAACGCTCGCTCTGACGCTCGAAGGTGGCATCCAAGCCTGCTGTCACACGGTCGATGTAATGCTCATCTATCTGAGCCTCAATCTTATAGCTGTCGAGGTTGTTAATCTGTCCAATTCTCGAGCCTGCCGCCACCGACTGACCTAAAACCACGTCCAAAAGTCCAAGCTCGCCGTCAATAGGAGCCTTTATCGTGAGGTTATCCTTACGCTTGCGAATCATCATCATGTTGCGGCGCATGTTGTCGAGGCTCTCCTGCATCTGGTTGATTTCCACCGAGCGGTAGAGGCTGTCCTGCTTGGCGCGATTTTCAACCAGTTTCAGACGGCTCGTCGAGAGTTGATAGTCTTCTTCAGCTTTCAAAAACTCCTCTTTAGAAATTAGGCCATCGTCATACAGCGATTTCAGAGCTTCGTAGTTGCGTTTGTTGCGGCGCACGTCCATCTGCAGCTGCAGTTTCTCCTGCTCCACGCTCAGCTTCTGCTGTTCCATCTGAATCATGGTATTGCGCAGGATGTTTTCTTTCTCGGCAAGGTCTGCTTCGGAATTCAGAATCTGCATGTCGAGGTTTTCATTGCTCAAAATGAGAATCACGTCGCCTCGTTTCACTCGGCTTCCTTCCTCGGCGACAATCTCCTGCACCACGCCGCCCTCCAGCGGACTGATTTGGATGGTCGTAATCGGCGCCACCTGCCCGCTGATGCGGATGTAGTCGTTAAACTGCCCGAAAGTCACGGCATTCACGCTGATGTTGTCAACGTTCACACGCAGCTTCTTCGAGTCATCTCTCACCACAAGCCAGATGATAAATGCTAACAGCAGCGCACCAAGCCAAAACGGTACAGCTTTCTTTGTGAAAGCGAGGTTGATTCCTTTTTTCTTTTCAATAACTCTGTCCATATTACTATTTCAATAGTTTATTAAATCTTAATGTTTTTTTACTTCTTTTCGTGTTTTTCAGCCATTAGTTTTTAGCCATTAGCCATTGGTTTTTAGTCTCTGCTAATAGCTAATGGCTAATGGCTAGTGGCTAAAAACTATTGTTCCAAATAGTGTATACCTTTATAATATTCTACAACGGATTTTTTAATGAAATGCTGCATCTTGGCGTTCATTTCTTCAGCTAAAGCGTTCAAATAATTATTCGATGCGGTCTGATATTCAATAGACGAAATCAGTCCTTGCTCAAACCTTTTTGCATTGAGTTCAAATGCCTCTTCCTGAAGCTGCGCCCTCGCTTCTGCCTGCCTCACCGCGTAGGCGGTACCGTCACAGTCGGCAACAGCGCGATAGACCTCTGCCTCAACCTGTTGAATCGTCTGCTCATAATCGGCTTTCGCCCTGATATATGCGTTCTTTTTTCTCGAAATGTTTGAATGTCTCGAAAATCTGTCATAAATCGGTATGCTCAACGACACCTGAAGATATTCGTTTCGGTTGTCCCTAAACTGCTTTTCAAACGGCACTGGCGTATAACCGCCAAGCCCAGGATAAGTGAAATAATTCGTTGACCATCCTCCATAAAGTGACAAGCGAGGCAGCAGTTTCCATTTCGATGTGCGCAGTTCCAGTTGTGCGTTGTTCATCAAACTTTGGGCTATTATCACCGACGGCATGATTTCTTTTGCGTTCTCCACAATGAATTGCACATTCTCCACATTTTGCTCAAATGTTATTCCCGAATCTGTCAGGTTGTCAACCACCTTCAAAGGCTGTTCAATAGGCCAAAACATAACGTCTTTCAATGTTATTACAGCATCGTTTAGGCGGTTGTGGCAATTCGTCAACTGATACTGGCGTTCAGCCAAATCAGCTTGCATTTGCACCACGTCGGCATGCGACTTCTGACCCAGTTTCTCCTGACGCTCAGCGAGTTGCAGCGCCTTATCAGCCGTCGCCACCTGCGCCGCCAATGCTTCTTCAAATTTTTTGAGATAAATCACATTGCAAAACGCCTCCATCGTGGCGAGACATATCTGGTCTTCAAGTTGTTGCGACTTCGTTTTTCCCATCAACTGCGCTGTCTTCGTAATCTTCATGTTGTTCACTGCCTGAAACCCATTGAACAGGTCTATTCCGCCCGACACGCTATAGCCGTTGTTAAACGAAGTTATCGTGCTGTAAGTGTTTGATTCAGGGTCAATGCTACGACCTAAGTTATAATAGGCATATGTGTTACCGCTTATTTCCGGTGTAAACATTTGCAAAATCGCATCTCGTCTGTTAATCTGCGCATCTCTGTTATCAGCATTCTGAATCTTCACTTTCGTGGAATGCTCCACCGCATACCTCATGCAATCCTTCAGCCCCATCGAAATAGTGTCCTGGGCCATCGATAACATCGGCATAAAAATTGTGACAATCAAAATAATCCGTTTCATTTCATTATTTTTTCAAATAATAAAACAAACGTCATGCCAAAAATGCATGACGTTGATTATCAATATTTTAAATAAAACGGAATCTTATAAAGTGTAAAAATATTTTACACTACTGTAAAAAATATTTACATTACCCTGATTTCCACACGACGGTTCAATGCCTTGTTTTTCTCGCTGTCGTTCGGCACGAGAGGACGGTTTGCGCCGTAACCGTTGGCGTCGATTCTTGTTATCGGGATTTCTCTCTCAAGAAGCGCCGTCATCACTGCAGCGGCACGCTCCAACGAAAGCATCAGATTATGTTCCGCCGTACCGCTGTCATCAGTATATCCTGCGATTTCAATACTGATGTCAGGATTCTCTTTCATGAAATTAGCGAGAGAATCAATCTCAGCATATGACACCTCAGTAAGCACAGCGCTGTCGAACTCAAAATTGATGTTACGCATCACGAAACGCTTCATGTCAAGAGAATCAGGAGCGTCGACGGATGCCAAATCAAAGACATAGATGTCGAAACCGCCCATTCCGCCTTCACGGTTGGTGGAGATATAACCTTTCTTTCCGTCAGAACTGACCACGAAACTTATCTCGTCTTTATCGGAATTGATAGGATATCCGAGGTTTACAGGAGTGCTCCACTCACCTCTCGGCAGCTTTTTGCACATGAAAATATCGTATCCGCCCATGCCTGGATGACCGTCGGAAGCGAAATACAATGTGTTGCCGTCAGGATGGATAAACGGACTCATCTCATTGCCCTTTGAGTTAGCAAAAGTGATAGGTTTCGGATTAGTCCATTTTCCCTGATAGAACTCGCTGTAATAAATATCAGTGCTCTCGTATGTTCGCGAATATCTCACAAAATACAGTTCTTTGCCGTCTGCGCTGATGCAAGGCTGCGACTCCATCGTCGAGGTGTTGACGATATTTCCGAGATTCACAGGCTTACTCCATTGATTTTCAACAAAATCCGATGTATAGATATCACCTCTACCATAGCTGTCGATAAAATCGATGCCGACGAAATACATCTTATTCTGATTTGCCGAGATGCTCACTGCACCCATTCTTTTCTTGTTATGCCAATCGATATTCATCGACATGGCTGGCATATATTCGCCATTGATGATTGCTGAAGTGTACACAGACTCATCTCTAAATCCTTGTTTATCAACTTCATCACCTCTACGAGTCAGATAGATACGGCTTCCGTCAGGCAATATCTGATTGATATACTCGTCACCGGCGGTGTTGACATTCGCGCCAAGATTTGTCGGATTATAGTCTATCGGATTATTGAAAGCTTTGTCTCTAAACTCTGCAATCTCAAGCAGTTCTTTTGCTCTGACAATCAATGTACTTTTCTGGTTAGGCGCTTTCACATACCATCTAAGGATATTCACAGCATCGCTGAAACGGGAATGTTCAAGATACAGTTCCGACAATGTTATGGCCGATTTCGGGAACGCCATAGAGTCGGCGTCGAACATCTGCTCATAGCACGCAATAGCTGCATCTGCATCTTTCAGCTTCAGCGAGAGTTCAGCCTTCAGCAACAACGCATCGGTAAAACGCGCGTCGACATCCAGTGCCTTATCCAGATATTTAAAAGTCTTCTGATACTTTTTCTCATCATACTGTTTCTTAGCTTTTTTGAAATAATTCACAGCTTTTTTCGACTTAGTATGATAATTCTGCGCAAAGACAGTCGCAGGAGCGGCCATCAGGCACAAAAGCATCAAAACCATCAAGTTTTTGAGACATTTTTTCATATCAGTTATTTTCTTTTTTTAGCTTGCAATGTATTATAAAGTAATGATACGATTGTCATTGGTCCCACGCCACCTGGTACCGGAGTGATTTTCGATGCCACTTTCGCGACCTCGTCGAAGTCGACGTCGCCTTCGATGCGATAGCCTTTCTCTGTCGTAGGGTCGTCGATACGATGGATACCCACGTCGATGACTACTGCGCCCGGTTTCACCATGTCGGCCTTGAGGAACAACGGCTTACCGATGGCGACCACGAGTATATCAGCCTGACGTGTTATCTCAGGGAGATTCTGTGTGCGGCTGTGGCAGATTGTCACGGTAGCGTCGGCGCCTTTGCGCGAAAGCATCACGCTGATTGGTGTTCCCACGATGTTAGAACGTCCGAGCACCACCACATGTTTGCCTGCTGTCTCGACGCCACTGCGCTTCAGGAGCTCCACGATGCCAGCCGGTGTGGCAGGCAGGAAACAAGGCTCACCGAGCTGCATAAGACCTATATTAAAAGGTGTGAAGCCGTCGACGTCTTTCTTCGGGTTGATGGAGTGAATGACCTTGGTCTCATCGATATGTTTCGGCAGAGGCAGCTGGATGATGTAACCGTCGATTTCCGCGTCGTTGTTGAGGAAATCAATGAGTTTCAGCAGTTCTTCCTCTGTGGTGTTGGCTGGCAGACGGTACACCGAACTCGTCATTCCCACACTCTGGCAGGCTTTCTCTTTCGATGCCACATACGTCTTGGATGCTCCGTCCTCACCTACTATCACTGCTGCGAGATGTGGGGCGTCCATGCCTTTGTCCAACATTCCGGCGACTTCCGCCGCTATTTCTTTTTTCATTGCATCGGCGATGGCTTTACCGTCGATAATCTTTTCTTCTGGTATCATATTATCTCTTTTTATCCTTTCTTATCCTTCTTATCTTTCTTATCCTTCTTATCTTCTGCGCTTCGCTTGTTGCATCATCTGCATCATCTTCTTTGCGCCGCCTGTTGTCATCATGCGCATCATCTTCGAGGTCTCTTCAAACTGTTTGATGAGTCGGTTCACCTCTTCGATGTTATTACCGGAGCCGAGAGCTATTCTTCTCTTGCGGCTGCCGTTGATGATTCTCGGGTTCTCGCGTTCTTCCGGTGTCATCGAGCCGATAATGGCTTCGATGCTCTTGAATGCGTCGTCGTCGATATCCTCATCGTTGATTTTGTTCATTCCAGGAATCATCTTGGCGAGGTCCTTGATGCTTCCCATTCTCTTGATTTGCTGAATCTGCTTGAGGAAATCGTTGTAGTTGAACTCGTTTTTAGCGAGTTTCTTCTTCAGCTTGGCTGCTTCTTCGGCGTCGAACTGCTCCTGTGCGCGTTCCACGAGGGAGACGATATCGCCCATGCCGAGGATACGGTCGGCCATACGTTTCGGGTAGAAGATATCGAGAGCGTCCATCTTCTCTCCGAGACCCACGAATTTGATAGGTTTCTCGACGACAGTACGGATTGTCAGAGCGGCACCGCCACGTGTGTCACCGTCGAGTTTGGTGAGCACGACGCCGTCGAAGTCCAAGCGGTCGTTGAAGGCCTTGGCGGTGTTCACCGCGTCCTGACCAGTCATGGCATCGACCACGAACAGCGTCTCCTGTGGATTCACCGTCTCTTTGATCTTCGCTATCTCATTCATCATCTCCTCATCGACGGCGAGACGTCCTGCGGTATCGATGATGACCACGTTCTTACCGTCTCTTCTCGCCTTCGCTATAGCGTTTTCCGCAATCTGAACCGGGTTCTTGTTGCCGTCTTCGGAATAGACCTCAACGCCGACTTGCTCGCCCAACACCTTCAACTGGTCGATAGCGGCCGGACGATAGACGTCGCCAGCCACGAGCATCACAGTCTTGCCTTTCTTATTTTTCAGGAAATTGGCGAGTTTTGCAGAGAAAGTGGTCTTACCGGAGCCTTGGAGACCAGCGATAAGCACTATTGTAGGATTGCCTTTGAGGTTAAGTTCGGAATGTTCGCCGCCCATCAACTCAGCGAGCTCGTCGTGTACGATCTTCACCATCAACTGGCTCGGCGACACTGCCGTCAGAATCTTCTGACCAATCGCCTTCTCCTTGATTTCGTTGGTGACATCCTTGGCTATCTTATAGCTCACATCAGCGTCGAGCAACGCCTTACGCACCTCCTTCACGGTCTCCGCCACGTTGATTTCCGTGATATATCCCTGTCCTTTCAGTACCTTGAACGAACGTTCCAGTTTCTCAGTTAATCCTTCAAACATATCAATCTTTTTATTCTATTTTAAATTGCAAAAATACAAAATATTTTAATAACTGCTAAACAAATCAAAATGATATTGCATATAAGCCCTGCCTTGCTGTGTGAGGCTGTCGGACTTGTCTTTCGGGAAGGTGTTTGTAGTGATATTATTCTCAACAGATATCACATATTCTCCTTCTTGTGTCTTCCATCCCAAGCCACTGTTCAGCTCGAAGAAAGCGAACGGACGGTAGCAGATGTTGAACACGTTTTTACTCCAGAAAAACTCCTCATGCTGCAAGCCCAGCTGAGCCAACAAGGTAGCCGGCACGTCGGTGTTGCCACAAATCTTGTCGTATGTGGTGCCGCGCAATGAGTCGATGATTGGCTCGCCATAAAGCAGCAACGGAATCTTATGATATGGGAATGACTCCATCCTGTGATTCTTATACGACGGATGGCTATGGTCGGCCATGAAGACAAACAAGGTGTTTTTGTACCAAGGTTGCTGTCTTGCCTTGTCCATAAACTGTTTTATGGCTATATCGGTGTATTTCGCCGAGTTGACAAATTCTTTCTCAAGCTGAGGCCATTCCATCTCCTCAAAAATCTTAGGATAATCGTATGGCGAGTGACTGCTGAGCGTGAAAATCGTAGTGAAGAACGGTTCAGGCTGATTGCTGATGTCTTTCGCCGCCCAAGGAAGCATATCCACATCCTGAATGCCGAGTTTTCCTTTATGGAAACGCTCTTTGACGTCTTTGCCCTCAACGATTCTGTCGAATTCGTTATATCTCAGATACGACAGGATATTGCCGTAATTCAGTTCGCCGCCGAAATAAAAACTCGTGTAATAACCCACTGAGTCAAGGGTTTTCACCACCGACGGGATGGCATAATATTTCTCCTGATGGTTGGTGATTGTCGTAACAGGCAAGCCGGGCAGACCACCGATAATCGAAGCTATACCTTGCTGTGAACGGTTTGCAGAGGCATAGAAATCGGTAAACAGGATGCCGTCTTTCTCAAGATTATGGAAATTCGGCGTAATGCGCGAGTCACCGCCCAACGACTCGATGAGGTCGGCCGACCAGCTCTCGAGAAGCACGATGAGGATATTCGGACGGTCGGTTTTCAACACCATGACTGTTGAGTCGCACTCCACTTCATGAGTCTCTTTGGTGATAGCCGCGGCTTTTTCCGAATTCATGTAATTGAAATGCGCCTTGGAGTCGACCATCCTTGAATTTGAGATGTTCTCCATGAGGTTGTAGGCCGGATTCACTGTCATCACATTCACGATTTTGTAATTGCTGAAATAGCCGGAGCTCGTTGAAATCGGGATTTCGCCGAGGCCGCCACGCATGCCGATGAACATCAGTCCGAACACTGCGACAAACACTATCACGAAGGTGTATATGCCGTCTTTTTCTCTCCTGTACTCGCCAAACGAAGGCTCGATCCATCTCACATACAGCCACGAGAACAGCAACGTGAAGCATGCCCACAGCGAGATGAGAAGCACAGTCTGTTGTGTAGATGCGGTATTAAACACCTCAGCAGGCTCTTTAAGATACATCAAAGCCTTGTAACTCAGCTTGGTACGCCATTCACCATATATTCCTATCTCACCCATCACGGCGAGGATGTAAAGGGCTATTATCAGGTAAAAATACCATCTCACCCAGCGATAGCTGACATCTCTGTCGAAACATGTCAGGATAAACATCACCAAAGCCGGGATAGGCATTATAAAACAGGCGCTTGCGATATCCAAAGGCCATGCCTTGACGAAACCTTTCAGCACCTCAACAAACGGCACCATGTCGTGATTAACGAGATTCCAGTAGTTCACTATGAAGACGATTCTCATTCCTGCGAACAAAACCAAAAAGAAAATCAACACCTTAACAAGGTAAATGACGTATTTTTTCATAGATATAAATTTTTGCAAAAATAATAATTTTTGTTATAAGATATCAGTTAAAAATTAAAGATTTTTTACTAATTTTGCGTGTTTAAATTTTTGTTGATATGGTCAAGGAAAATTTGGAAAAAATAAGAAAAACGGTGCCTGAGGGAGTCGTTTTGGTGGCGGTGTCGAAGACGAAGCCTGTGGAGGACATACAAGAGGCTTACGAAGCCGGACAACGTGTATTCGGCGAGAACCATGCGCTCGAGATGCGCGACAAACACGAGGTTCTGCCAAAGGACATCGACTGGCATTTCATCGGACATCTGCAGACAAACAAAATCAAATACATCATACCGTTCACTCGGTTGATTCATTCCATCGACACGTTCAATCTGCTGCAAGCCGTTAATAAAGAAGCAGTTAAGCACGACAGAGTTGTCGACTGCCTGCTGCAGTTCCACATCGCGGAAGAGGAAACGAAATTCGGCCTCAGCATGAAAGAAGCCGAGGATATCCTGAATTCCGAGATTTTCAAGGCAATGAACAACGTGCGCATCTGCGGCGTGATGGGAATGGCTACAAACACCGACGATATGGTGCTGGTCCGCAAGGAATTCAAGCATCTGAAAGATATTTTCACCACCTTAAAATCAAAGTATTTCGCTGATTGTGAATGGTTTAAGGAGATTTCAATGGGAATGTCGCACGATTATCCGATTGCCATCGAAGAAGGAGCGACACTCGTAAGAGTCGGAAGCAAAATTTTTGGAGAAAGAAATTATAATATTTAACTATGAATACATTCAATGCAAAAGAAGTAAAGGACCGTGTAGTTCAATGGATTCGTGATTGGTTTGAAGCAAACGGCAAAGGTTGCAATGCAGTTATCGGAATATCAGGCGGCAAGGACAGCAGCATAGTTGCAGGCTTGTGCGTCGAGGCACTCGGCAAAGACCGCGTCATCGGTGTGACGATGCCAAACGGAGTGCAGAAAGACATCTCCGACAGCATGAAGCTCATCAACCATCTTGGAATTAAATACTGCTGCGTGAACATCGGCGAGACCTACAACGCTTTGATGGCAGAAGTGAAAAAGCAGCTGGCAACTCTTGACAAAGACGTTGCAAACCAGACAGTTATCAATATGCCACCTCGTTTGAGGATGACGGCTTTGTATGCTGTCTCACAGTCGATGAACGGCCGCGTGGCAAACACCTGCAACCTCTCGGAAGACTGGGTCGGATACAGCACACGCTACGGTGACGCTGCCGGCGACTTCTCCCCTCTCGGCGGACTCACAGTACAGGAAGTGAAAGCTGTCGGTAAAGAATTAGGATTACCGATTGAATTGATTGAGAAGACCCCATCTGACGGTCTTTGCGGCAAGAGCGACGAAGACAATTTAGGCTTTACCTACGCCACCTTAGATAAATATATAAGGACTGGTGTTTGCGAAGATCCTGTCATCAAGGCGAAGATTGACGACAAACACGCGAAAAACCTGTTCAAGTTAGAGCCGATTCCGCATTTCAGTCTTTAGATCTCGTTAGCAGCAATAATGATGCAAAAAGCAGTCTCGAAATCTGTCCTTTCTAAGGCCTGCTTTTCTGCATCATTATTGCTTTATTTCCTTCTAATCAGTAATACTATAAGTGTAATTATTCCGATGTAAATACCCCACAACGCTGCGGTCCAGAAATAAGAGATGTGATCGAGGCGCTGTTTGGTTATCACGTCACTTTCATGGCGCGTGACAGGGTTCAGCCACATAGTGGTGCCGTCGAAGAATGTCAAGACGGTACGCACATACTGGTCGTAAGGCTGGATGTCGTAAGAAGCACCGAAAATCGAATCTGCAATTTTATGATTTTCTTCTTTAAGAATCATGCCGCCCTGTCCGATAAAATTGACTTTCGCTATTGGTTTTGTAACATTGACGTCAAAGTGAGTTCCATCGAGTCTTGCATGGTTGAGATGCGGCATCGTGCGTTTGAAGCGGACAACCTTATCATCCATTTTCTCTTTTCTATCGAGTTTGAAATCGATGCCGACAGCCTTGCCTGAAAGAAGCGCGTCGTAAAGTTGGTTGGCGTCGTTATCTTTGGCATTAAGATATGTTATCCTCAACGCTATATCATTGATTTTCAACACATCATGAGTGTCATCATCAGCAATGAGATATACAAGATGTCCGTTGGAAAGCGCCATGTCCCAATGTTTCGGTGAGTTCACGAAACCGTTCAGAACCTCAAGAATATTGTAGTTGCTGAGATATTTCATGTCACGGACAAGATAGCCGCCGTCGACGAAGCTCGGATGCGCAATAGCCACCACCCTGTTCTGTTCGCCTAACTTGTTGAGCATGTGCTGTTTATGACTTAAAGTCTGGTAAAAGAAATAGTCGACATAGCGCACTTTTTTCGTGCCGAGGCACACCTGATGTATTTTCCAGACGTTGTAGCCGTGCTCGTAGCCAGGGATGAAACCAGGATCACGGCCGTCTTCATAGCCGTTCACCTTATTATAATCGGAGATTCCGACATGGTCGTAACCGAACATGCGATACATGCTGTCGTAGACCTCGTTACCGTTGTTGCGGCCGTTCGTAACACCGCCATACTGACGCGTGTGACCGTGGAAATTACAGCATTTCCAATAAGTCGAATCTATGTCCTGATAAGGATTCAGAAGATAATCGCCATGGAAAGGCACCGGCTCATCGAAAACGTAAAACGGCACGAAGATGTTCATCGCGATGAGGAAGACGACGAAGGTACCTATGAGGTATAGGAAATATTTTAAGATTTTTTTCATCATCAAATCATTAAATGCCATTAATGGCGTTAATAAGTTTACAAAATTACAGATAATTTTTGAATTACAGATGGATTTTTTTGATATTTTTGCACCATGAAAAACAGAAATTATTTAGTACATATCGCAGGCGTTATCGCCATGATTATCTGGGGGTTATCGTTCATCTGGTCGACACAGGTGTACCGTAACCTGAACCCGACGGCGACGATATTCCTGCGTTTGGTGATAGCGACGATTTTCTTCACAGCGATACTTTTCATCTTCAAGTTAAACGAGAAAGTCGAGCGCAAACACCTTGGATTGTTCGCTTTGGCTGCGATGTTCGAGCCGTTTTTGTACTTCATTTTCGAGGGTTACGGTCTGAAAAGCACCTCCCCCATCATCGGGTCGGCCATCATCGCAATGATTCCGTTGGTGACGCCTATCGCAGCGACCATTTTCCTAAAAGAGAAGCTGACCCCGATGAACATCTTGGGATTCATCGTTTCATTCCTTGGCGTTATTGTGATGCTGATGAACAAAGACCTTGAGTTCGTGGCGTCGCCCAAAGGAGTGATTTTCCTATTCTGCGCCGTGTTGGTGGCTGTAGGTTATTCCATTTCCTTAGCGAAGCTGACAAAACTTTATAAACCATTGACAATCACCTGGATGCAAAATATAATCGGCATGATTTACTTCATTCCGTTGACCATCATCATGGAGCAGTTTGAGCCGTCGAATTTCGCCAACGTGAGCGGTTACATTGTGCCGTTGGTGTGCCTCGGCGTGTTCTGCAGCGCCATAGCCTACTCGCTGTGGGCGTTCGCGTTCAGCCGTCTCGGAGCTTCTAAAGCCAACGTGTACAGCAACCTCATACCAGTGTTCACCGGCATTTTCAGTTTCATTTTAGGCATAGAGGCACTGTCATACAACAAGATTCTAGGCATCGTTTTTGTTGTCGTAGGTTTAATATTCGCACAGTTAAAAAAGAAGGAGACGAAAGCATGATAACGAGCAAGTCGAACCCTAAAATCAAGAATATCAGCAAGTTAGAGAAAGCCTCGGAGCGCCGTGAGCAGAACCGCATCCTCATCGAAGGACGACGCGAAATAGAGCGCGCCGTGGCATGTGGCTTCGAGATTGACACGTTATTTATATGTCCGGAAATTGCACGCGAAGATGCAGGAATAACGGCGCGCTCGGTGGAGGAAGTCTCGTTGGAAGTCTTCGAGAAGATAGCTTACCGCGAAGGCAGCGACGGACTCTTGGCAGTGGCGATTCCAAAATACGCTGACTTACAAGCGTTTAAACCCAAAAAGAAAAACCCGCTCATAATCGTTTTAGAAACAGTTGAAAAGCCAGGAAATCTCGGTGCTGTTATGCGTACAGCAGACGCAGCAGGAGTCGACGCAGTCATCATCGCCGACCAGAGGACAGATTTGTACAACCCTAACGCCATCCGTGCAAGCGTAGGCTGTATTTTCTCGGTGCCGCTGTTCGCTTGCTCATCGGAAGAATGCATCAAATGGCTGAAAGCCAACAATATAACGATATATTGCACATATCTCAAAGCCTCTATCGATTACTTAGAGGCAGATTTCAAGAAAGCATCGGCCATTGTGATGGGAACGGAGGCGACAGGCATCTCGCAACAATGGGTTGACGCCGCCGACCAGAACATCATCATCCCGATGAACGGCATTGCGGATTCACTGAATGTTTCGGTTACGACTGCAATCGTGACGTTTGAGGCAATAAGACAACGTAGAATTAATATCACGCATGCGTGAAAAATATGAATATGGGAAATAATCATTATACAAAAAACTTCAAAGTGATGTCGAGTTACTGCGACAGTGTGAACAGGCTGAGTCCTTTCATGATGCAGACTTTGTTTGAGGAACTCGCTGACGCCAACGCCACGCAACTTGGTATCGACCAGCCGACACTGGGAGAGCGCGACAACGCCTTCTGGGTCGTCCGTCGCATAAAATTCGAGTTCAAAAGCGTGGTGAAAGACCACGACGACGTGATTTTGAAGACATGGCCATCCGGACCTGAGACACTGCGCTGCTTCCGTTCTTATCAGATTCTGAAAAGTCCAACGGAACCGGCGGTCAACGCCTTGGCGGAATGGGTGATTTTGGATAAGGATACTCGTCGATTGCGCAAAACCGACAGCGTACACTACCCTGACATTCAATTCATTCCGGAGAAAGCATGCGAACCGACATTCAGAAGGTTCAAAGACGACTTCACCGAAAACAATTTCGTTTACGAGAAGACAATCCGCGCCTGCGACATCGATATTTCGCACCACACCAACAACACAAAATACTGCATGATGGTTCTCGACTCATTCTCCATCAAAGAGTTGGAAGCGATGACACTCAAGGAGTTAGAAATCCATTACGAGGCTGAGAGTTTGGAAGGCGACGTGCTCCGCATCTATCGTAAAAAAGTCGACGACGAATGGCATTTCGCTATAAAACGTGACGGGAAAGTCATCACCTACGCCTATATTAAAAATTAATTTTGAGAATACGGCAAATTGTCTTATTTTTGCAAAAAATTGAAACAAATTAAAATTACAGATATGATAGCAAAAGAACTTTTAAATCCGAAAAGCATCGTAGTGTGCGGTGCATCGAGTGACATTCACAAACCAGGTGGAAAAGCTTTGAAAAACCTTCTTGAGAGTCCTTTTAGAGGTCCTGTTTACGCAGTGAACCCGAAAGAGACTGAGGTGCAAGGCGTGAAATGCTACGCCAAGGTCGATGACCTTCCACAGGTGGAGTGCGCCATTCTCTGCATCGCCGCCAAGTTCTGCGCACAGACCGTCGATGTGTTAGCAAAAGAAAAAGGCTGCAAGGGCTTCATCATCATCAGTGCCGGATTCTCTGAGGAGAACCACGAGGGCGCTTTGATTGAGAAACATATCGTCGACACCATCAACAGCGTCGGCGGCAGCTTGATAGGCCCTAACTGCACAGGCTTCCTCAACGTGAACTACGCAGGCTGCTTCGACACTCCTATCCCAGCACTCGACCCTAAGGGCGTCGACTTCATCACCGGCTCAGGCGCAACAGCAGTGTTCATCAAGGAATACGGAATGAGCAACGGTCTGAAGTTCAACAGCGTGTGGGCAGTCGGCAACAGCGCTCAGCTCGGTATCGAAGACGTGTTGGAGCACTTGGACGAGACCTTCGACCCTGTGAAGTCGAGCCATGTCATCATGCTTTACATGGAAAAGATTGGCGACCCGCAACGCTTGCTGAAACACTCACGTAGCCTCATCAACAAAGGATGCCACATCGCAGCCATCAAGTCAGGAGGCTCTGCAGCAGGTAGCCGTGCAGCATCGTCACACACCGGAGCTCTCGCGACAAACGACGCCGTGGTCGACGCTTTGTTCAAGAAAGCAGGCATCGTGCGCTGCCAGAACCGTCAGGAGCTGACGACAGTGTGCGGCGTGTTTATGCACCCTGAAATCAAAGGCAAACGCTGCGCTGTCATCACACACGCAGGCGGTCCTGCCGTCATGCTCACCGACGTGCTCTCAAACGGCGGCATGGAAGTGCCATCATTGAAAGAACACCCGGCAAGCCCGGCATTGTTGGAGAAACTCTTCGCAGGCTCTTCAGTCGGCAACCCTATCGACTTCCTCGCAACAGGAACAGCAGAACAGCTCGGATATATCATCGACACCGTCGAGAACGAATACACCGACATCGACTTCTCAGTGGTCATCTTCGGTTCACCGGGATTGTTCAGCAACAAAGAGGTTTACGACCTGCTCGACGCAAAGATGAAGACCTGCAAGAAGCCTATCTTCCCAGTCTTGCCTTCAATCATAAACGTGAAAGATGAAATCGAGGACTTCATCGCCAAGGGCCGCATCAACTTCCCTGAAGAATGCGTGCTCGGCAATGCAATCTGCAAAGTTTACAACACCCCGAAGCCACAGCCTGAGAACGTGGAGATGCCAAAGGTCGACATCGCTCGCATCCGCAAGTGCATCGACAGCTGTGAGAACGGATATATCGCTCCGGATAAGATTTACGAATTGCTCGACGCAGCAGGCATAGCACAGAAACAGATCCGCGTCGTCGACAAGAAACAGCAGGCTCTCGACTTCGCCAACGAGGTTGGTTATCCGCTCGTGATGAAGGTCGTGGGACCTGTCCACAAGTCAGACGTGGGCGGTGTGACATTGAATGTCCGCGACATCGAGACCGTCGGCAAGGAGTTCGACCGCTTGATGGCAATTAAAGACACTTACGCAGTGGAGATGTACCCGATGCTTGACGGTACAGAAGTTTACATCGGCGCCATCCGCGACCAGAAGTTCGGACATCAGGTGTTCTTCGGCCTCGGCGGTATCTTCATCGAGGTGTTGAAAGACGTACAGAGCTCGTTGGTGCCAATCAGCGCTCCTGAAGCGAAAGACATGCTCACCAAGCTTCGCGGATACAAGATTTTGCAGGGCGTTCGCGGTCAGCAGCCAGTCAACATCGACGTCTATGCTGAGCAGATTGCACGAGTGGCAGCTTTGGTTATGGCAGCTCCTGAAATCGCTGAGATGGACCTCAACCCGTTGCTCGGCAATCCGAAGAACGTGGTGGCAGTCGATGCCCGTATCAGAATAGAAAAATAATATTTTTGCTATGAAAAAGATATGCTTCGTTGCATTCATCATGATGATGTTACGGTTCGGGTTATGTTCTCAGACCGTAACATTTTCACACTCAGGAGGTTTCTATGAAAATAGTTTCAGCCTGGAATTGGCATGCGACGAGGCATATCACATCCGTTACACCACCAACGGCGGCACCCCGACAGCAAGTTCGCCGTTATACACCAATCCTTTGGCTTTAAATGAGAGTTTGTATTCAAATTCCGACATTTACACCATCACCACCACCATCGACGAGCTTCTTTACATCCCCAATTCGGTAAAGAAATGCATTATCATCAGAGCCTGTGCATTCGACAATGATGAGAACCGCGTGGGTGAAGTGACGACACAAAGTTATTTCATCAATGAGCTGGGCTGCGACACCCATGGTCTGCCTGCGATGTCAATAGCCGCCGATTCATCAGATTTGTTTGACTATTACACTGGAATTTTCGTCCCAGGTGTCAATTTCGACCCTTCACACGATTATTGGAGCGGCAATTATTACATGAGCGGCGATGAGTGGGAACGCGTTGTAAACATCGAGTTTTATGAGCCTGCCGACAACAGCGGCGTCAACCAGACAGCAGGCATCAGGACACACGGAGGCACAGCGCGTCGCGGACCGCAAAAAGGCATGAAGCTCTACGCACGACAGGAATACGGCACAAAGCGTTTTTATCACAAGTTCTTCGACGACTCGCCCAAAAACAGCGTCAAGCACCTTGTCTTGAAACCGTTCAGCTGCCAGTGGTTCTCAACAGGAATCCAAGACTGGATTTGTAACAACATGGCGAAAAGCATAGGCTTAGAGTATATCGCATCGCGTCCGGAAGCGCTTTTCATCAACGGTGAATATTGGGGCATCTACTATGTCAGCGAGCGTCCCGACTCACATTATTTGGAAGACCATTTCGGGCACGGCGACGACGATTACAATGTCATCGGAAGTTGGCACGGCGAAGCTGAAGACGGTGAAAACGCCAATTTCATTCAGATGATGCAATGGCTCGAAGATGCCGACTTGGCGGATTCGACAAACTACGAATATCTGTGCTCGCTCATCGATGTCGACAATTTCATAAACTATTACTGTTTGGAGCTTTTCATCGCGAACAACGACTGGCCGGCTAACAACATGCGCTGTTATCAATACCAAGACGGGAAATGGCGCTGGATTTTCTTCGACGGCGACGACTGCCTGCAGAAAATGAGTTTCGATGTCTTCGGCAACGCCACATGCGAGCAGAATCTGGGCTGGCCCACTGACGCCATCTCCACGCTGATGTTCCGGCGCTTGCTCGAAAACGAAGACTTCAGGTCAGCATTTTACACAAGATTTGAGCATCTGTTGAACAACCAATTCGATTACGCGGCGACAAAACCATATTTAACTTATGCAAAAAGTCTCGTGATTGATGAGATACCACAGCAGGCGGCACGTTTCAACAGACCCAAGAACCTGTCATCATGGAAAAGCAGCATCGACGACATCGACAATTTCCTGCGCGACAGATGCGACAATATGAGAGAACGAATCGACGAGTTCTTCGTAAGCATTGAAGAGAATCAGAGCATTGCAGCATCAATATTCCCGAACCCGACATACGGCACGATTCACATAAATCTGCCAGACAATCAATCAAATACAATTAAAATACAGATTTTAAGCATTGTCGGGACACTCGTATGCGAGAGATACGCGACCACATCGTTAGACATTGATATGCCAGCAGGCATTTATTTAATAAAAATCGGAAATTCAACACAACGCATTGTTGTCATATGATGAAGAGATTGTTGTTCATATTATTGTTTTTCTTGCTTTTGCCGACCGTTGTGTTTGCGCAAAAGGTGATATTTTCACAAGAAGGCGGTTTTTATGACAAAAGTTTCGAGCTCACGCTATCACCAAGTCCTGACGATTATCAGATACATTACACCATCGACGGCAGCACTCCGACAGCCCAGTCGACGCTGTACAAAAAGCCTCTTCACCTTGACGCGAGTCTGTATTCCAAGGCCGACATCTATAAGATTCAGATTTCGCCAGACAATTTGCTGTATGTGCCCGATTCGGTGAAGCATGTCATTGTCATCCGTGCGGCGCTCTTTGATGAAAACGACAGCTGTGTAAGCAAGGTTTCAACACAGACATATCTGATACGCAGCCTCGGAGCCGACAGTCACGGCATGGCAGCGGTCTCGGTATGTGCCGACTACGATGATTTGTTTGACGAGGAGACCGGCATCTTTGTAAAAGGTGTAAATTGGAGTCCAGACAAACCCGACCATACCGGCAACTATTTCATGCACGGCAGAGCATGGGAACGCATGGCTAACGTAGAGTTTTACGAGCCTGACGACAACAGCGGCATCAACCAGATTTGCGGACTTAGAGCACACGGCAACCGCTCGAGACGTCAGCCATCGAAAGGAATGAAGATTTATGCGCGCTCGGAATACGGCAAGAAGAGATTCAAACACGATTTCTTCAACGACACCGCCATGAACAGCTACAAGCATTTGCTGCTGAAGCCGTTCGCCTCGTTCTGGCCTTTCTCTGGAGTGCAGGATTATTTCTGCAACAAAATAGCTTTGCAACTCGACATGGAGGCGCCAAACTGCCGGCCTGTGGTGTTATATCTCAACGGAGAATACTGGGGCGTGTATTTCATCCAGGAAAAGACCGACGACCGATTTTTGGAAGACCACCGCTATGTTAGCCCTGCGAACTGCAACATCATAGGAAGCTGGAGAGGCGAGCTGGAACACGGCGACAACAAAAACTTCAAGCAGATGATGGAGTGGTTTAAGGACGCCGACCTCACCGACAAAGCGACATACAAAAAAGCCTGCGACATCATCGACATGCACTGTTACATCGACTACATGGTGTTCCAGACCTTTGTCGGCAACTTCGACTGGCCAGGCAACAACACACGACTTTGGCAGGAAGGCGACGGCAAATGGCGCTGGATATTCTTCGACGGCGACGCCACCATCATCAAGCCTGACCTCGATGTCTTCACCAACGCGGCCGTATACAAGGAGCCGTCCGACTGGCTCAACTACCCTCAGGCAAAACTGGTTTTCGGCAAGCTTCTGCAAAACAAACAATTCCGTAACGCTTTCAAAGCACGGGCTCGCGAGTTGTGTAAAGGACTATTCAGATATGAGAGCACTTACCCTGTCTTCCACGAAATCGAAGAGGCACTGCGTCCACACATCCCCGACCAAAAACACCGCTTCGGCTATCCGCCATCGGAAAAAGCCTGGAACGAAGGCAACGCTGTCATCAATGAGTTCCTCAAACAAAGAGTTGAGGCTTATCTCAAAGCCATGGACGAGTCGCCACTATTATCCGACGACAACTACGACAGCCAACATCTTCCTTTGTGGCTGACTGTGATGTTAGCAACAGCTTTAGGTGCGGCGATAATCATGATTATTATAAGAAAAATACATAAAAAATGAAAAAATCAGATTTCACAACAATCATTGTGATAGCAGCGGTAATCTGCGGCTTTGCTTTCATCCCAGGAGCCTGGGATTGGTTTCTCACCACTACGAAAAACCACGGCTTGCTGATGAGTTTCTTCAAGTTTGCTATCCTTGGAACCTTCGGAGAGATGCTTTCCTTAAGAATCAAAGAAGGCGTCTACCTCAGACAAGGTTTCGGTTTACTGCCCAAGATGCTCGTGTGGGGCGTTTTAGGCGTCGTTATCGCCTCTGCGATGACAATCTTCAAGACAGGAACAGTAGCACTTCTCGACGGCGGTTTCCATCTCAACGGGAAAGCGGCAATGTGGTTCACGGGCGGCCTCAGCTGGGGCAAGTTCTTCGTGGCATTGTGCGTGAGCGTGCTGATGAACACCCTGTTCGCTCCAGTCTTCATGACATTCCACAAGATTACAGATATCCATGTAGCGGAAACAGGCGGTTCACTGGCAGGATTCTTCAGCAATCCGTTGTACATTCAAAAAACCATGGCTGAGAAGATAAACTGGAACATCCAATACGGATTCGTTTTCAAGAAGACGATACCTCTGTTCTGGTATCCTGCACACACCATCACATTCCTGTTACCAGGCACATTGCAAGTGTTGTTCGCCGCAGCTTTAGGAATAGCGCTGGGAGTGATTCTTAGTATTAAAAAGTAGTTAGAAGTTAAACGTTATTTGTTACGTTTTCGGATTGAATAACAAACTCCGAGTGCAGTCAGAATAATGAGCCCGTTCCCAATAGGTGCGGGTTCATTATTTGTTGCCCCAAGCCCACCTGACGGCAGATTCAAGATATCATCCGGGTCGTCTATCCTATTGTATATATTATCATTATCAGGCTTAAAGAAAAAATCGCTGCTTTGAGAAAACATATCAAAACTCACCGAAAACAACAGTACTAATATCAACAATATCTTTTTCATAGCTCTCATTTTCAATTATTTAACAACAATTTTCTGCGTTTTTGCATTCAATTTGAAAATGTAAACGCCATTTGACGGTTGTGCAATCGTTTCGATGCCTTTCACACGTCTCTGCATAACAATGCGTCCCATCAGGTCAAAAATTTGCAATTCGCCATCACCTTCGACAACAATTTCATTTCCACTCTGATATGCGAAAATATCTTCATCGACGTTGGATGTTGAACTGCATCTGAATTTAACGATGAACCGGCTTTCATTGTCTGATGGTGTGCCTATGAAGGAATACTCGTCCTCGACAAGCAAATCTACATCCTCTCCTGTTATCCTATCGATAAGATGCAGACAGCCGAAGTCGCCGCTCGCCTTTATCTTCATGGTGTATCTCGCTGTAGTGGCAGCATGGAATCTGAGGTTAAACGTCTGTGCATCCTCACCGATGTCGGCTATGGCGAAATCCTCCCCGTTATGCTCAATGTAAAGCTTCTGAATAGCCTCGTTTCTATGCTCAATCTTATTCAGTCCGTGACCTTCCTTAAACACGGCATAAGCCACGTCCTCGTAATCGTTGTTCGATACGACAAACATGATATTATCGTAATTGTCTTTAGCCGTACCTGTTGACGTCGTCTTTGTTATCGTCAAAGTATCATTGTTGACAGAACTCTTTGCTTGCACCAATATAGCCTGACATGGCGCTATGGCCATAGTGTGGTCGGTGCCTGCAGACCATCCTCCGGCAGATGTCAGAGTGTAGAAACCATCTTCGAGATATGTGTTCGGGATAGCTGCGCCTGCACCTTTATATATATTGTGCGGATAAGGATTGCCGATGAGGTGGAAGCCTTTTGTCGTTGATGAAGTATATGTCAGCGGATAGATTACACTGCCTACATTAAGTATGCCGTTGAACTCGATTGCCGTGTTGTCGCCTTTACGATAGAGATATCCGCGGCCGTTATCAAACCAATCAAAAACATTGTGGTCGTCCAAGCAGTTTTCCCAAGTCATAGTTGATTCGTTCAAACGATAGACGTTGTATGAACCGGTTGGAGTAAGATTCGTCACATTTGCGAAAGTCACGTTATTGACCGGTGTTGAAATAGCGTGCCAGCCTGCTACAGGTGATGTGGCCCATTTTGTAACATTCTTTTTGACTTTAGCACTTATGCCAGGTGTAGCATGAACGAGCTGACCGGTATTATTGAGAACAAGGGACGAGCCTTCAGGTTGTGTGATTGTGCCTGTAACTGTAAGAGTTTGTCCTGACCAGACAGTAACTTTACCATTCAAAGTCAGTGAAGCTATAGTCTGACTCGAAGAAACAGCATTACTAATGAAATTCGCCTGTAAATCAGCGGCTTCCGTCACTGTGAAAGTGTAAGAGATATCAGAAGAGACATGCGTGTTGTTTTTCGTCCAGTCGACGAACGAATATTCTGAGTTTGGTGACGCTGTGACTGTAACCTCAGAACCTACAGCCAAATCGGCTTGTGTTGCAGGAGTGCCACCGGAATATGTAACTGATATGGCACGGATTCTACGATGATTCTTAGTGCCACCAATGGTAAAGGTTACTGATGTAGCTTCACCGCTCCAAGAAGACCCATTAAAAGAGCCAACGTTTGTGGTTATTTCATTGCTGTTATCACCACTTCCAAAGGTTAATGTTATAGAAGTAATATTATAAGTGCCTGCATTGACAACAAAGTTGTTACCAGCATAACATCTAATGGCGGTTCCAGTATTGAAATACTTCGGAGCATTTGAAGTATTTGTTCCTTGGTTAAACGTAACTGAAACATTATCATCAATGGTTGCACTCGTTATAGATTGTTCATTAGAGTACCCTTGTGCTGAAAAATCAATGGATTCCGTTACCGGTGTCGATGACGGGCTATCTCCTATATACGCCGAACCGCCACTGCCGGCAGCAACTGCTATTTGATATGTGCCGGTTCCAAAGTTGGCTTGATATGCGGCGTTTTCTGCCACTGTAAAACTATAAGTGGCATTGGTTGAAACAACAGTGCTGTTTTTCGTCCAGTTGATGAATGTATAGCCTGCATTCGGTGTCGCCGTCAGCGTGCATGTATGTCCTGCCGCGTATGAGCCTGCCCCACTCACTGTTCCCGCATTCGACGGGCTGACCGAAGCCGTTATCTGATAGCTGCTGTTAGGCGCCCATATCGCTGCAGCATACTCAGGATGATCCACAAATGGATTTCTGTTGCCCTGAATACCGTAAACGGCCTCGTTTCTGGCTATTTCCTTATCCGAAACGGGATCTTCAGCATGCCAGCGCAACAGCATCGATATCGCCCAGTCTTTGATAACCGACTTTGTTGACATAGCAGAGTTATCCCAACCGCTGTCTTCCGTGTAATAGCGAACGCTGACATACATCAATGCACGTGCGATATCGCCTTTATATTCATCGATTGGCTCGAACACCGTGCCGGTATAGCCTGAAGTTTTACAGGCACCCAACTTGCCACCGTTTAATGATGTCCATGATGCTGTTCCGACCTCACCGAATGCATAATTACTGCGTTGTGAGTTTACATATCCGTCAGTAGGATAAACATGATGCAAATCGGTTTTCTCATTACTATCGTTGTTGGTCCACGACTGTGCCCAAAGGTGCTCTCTGTTGTAGCAACTGCCCTCACCGTTGTAGCCACCGCATTGGTTATCGCCTAAAACATATTCATATGGCAACTGTCCGCCAGGATTGTCGGAATATATATCCCACACCTTATTTGTACCACGTTTGTCGGTTTGATAATAAGCAGTCCACAATCCGCTGTAAGTGGTATGGTCGTCATTCTTTATTATGTTATGCAACGCCGCTTTCAAAGTCGTCCCAGTCTGGTTAGTAATACCGTTGTAATAACCTGAAGGAATATTCTGCGCATGCAATACAACAGCAACAACCAACAGAATTAAAGATATGTATAATCGTTTCATCATACAAACAGTAAAAAATCATTTTTTAAATAAGCTACAAAAATAAGACATTTTTCTTTATGCTAAAAAATTTAAAATTTTTCATTTTTTTCTTGACATGTAAAAAAAATGTTGTATTTTTGCAGTGTATTAGATGACTAATACAGGGGACTCAATGATAACAAAATTTTTATAACATGATTAAAATCAATAACTTAGACTTCGCATACAAAAATACGCAAGTCTTCAAAAACATCAGCCTGGAGTTCAAAAAAGGTAACATTTACGGGCTTTTGGGCGAGAACGGCGTCGGTAAGACCACCTTATTAAAATTAATATGCGGTCTGCAGAAGCCACAGCACGGCAGCGTGACAGTCGACAGCCACATCCCTTCCATGAGGCAGCCGCAGTTCCTGCAAAACGTTTACTTCCTTCCTGAAGAAGTGATTACCGAGGACACCACTCCTGAGAAGTTCGTGCAGAAAATCGGGGTGTTCTACCCTCGCTACGATTTCGCGCTCTTCAACCAGCTAATGAAGGAACTTGAAGTCGACCTCGCAAAGAAATTCAACGAACTTTCGCACGGTCAGAAAAAGAAGGCTTTGCTGGCATGCGCACTGTTACTGCAAACAGACTATCTCTTCCTCGACGAGCCTACTAACGGTCTCGACATCCCTTCAAAAGCCCTGTTCCGCAAGGTTATCTCGCAATATTGCAGCGACGCGACCACCGTCATCATCTCGACACATCAGGTGAAAGATGTCGAGAATCTCATCGACCCAATCGTGATTTTGGACAATGACGACGTGCTTCTGAAAGCCACTTTTGCTGAGATTACTGACAAGATTTACTTTGAATACGGTCCGGAAAGACTACAGAACGCCTACTACACCGAGATGCTGCCGGGTGGCTACATCAACGTGATGCCTAACACAGAACACTTGGAGAGCAACGTCAACATCGAGGCGCTGTTCAATGCGGTAATGAAGAATAAAGAAACCATCAAAAACTTAATGAAATGAATAACACATTAGATATCAATCGCTTCGGCAAAATCCTCAAACACGACGGATTGAATTTCTTCCCGAATATGATACTGGCATTGGCTATTTTATGGGCAATCCCGATTATCATTTACTTGTTCACAAGTCTCATTCCAAGTGATGAAACATCCAAAGTGTTCGATGCTTTCTCAAGAATCAGCACGATAGATTTCATCAAAAAAATCGCCATAATAATAGCTCCGGTAAGACTCTACAAATACTGCAACGACTCTCGTCAGGGTATCACCTACGCCATGTTGCCGGCATCAACGCTTGAGAAGTTCCTCAGCATGGTGATTTATTGCGTCATCGTGACACCTATTATATATATAGCAGGTGCACTGGTAATCGACAGCCTCCTCGCGCTCTTCCACGGACCCTACAACGGCTTCGCTGTAGCCTATTATTTCGACTCATTCGCACAATTCGACCATTCCATCGAGAAGAGTCAACTGGTTTTCAACGAAGAAGACGCTTTGTTGCTATTCAACAGCATTTCCTCAACATACATGTTGATTATAGGTCTCCTTGGCACCTTGATGCTATCCTCAATATTCATGTTCGGAAATATGATTTTCAAAAAGCACAAAACAGCTAAAATGATTGGCATCCTGATACTTTTAGCCATCATCTTAATGATTGTTTTCGTCAACTACGTCGCAAATAATGAGAATATTTTCAATCATGCTTACAAAGATAACTCGGAAGAATTCATAAGACGCCTCATATATATCGCGATGAACATCATGTTTTACACTGAGCTTATTGTTTCAGCATTACTTTTGTTTGGCGTTTATCGTAAAATTAAAACTCAAAAATACTAATTAACTACTAATTAACTATGGATTTTAACGGACACAAACCGATATATCTGCAGATCTACGACCATGTGTGCGAACGCATTCTCAATGGGGAATTTCGCAGCGGCGAAAGAGTAATGTCGGTACGCGAACTCGGCGTCGAGCTGGGAGTGAATCCCAACACGGTGATGCGAGCCTTCGAACGGCTGCAGATGAAAGAGATTATCTCTACAAAACGCGGAATAGGATTCTATGTTTGCGAAGACGCAAAGGAAAAGATTCTTTCTGAACAGAAAAAAGATTTCTTGGAGAACGAAGTTCCTGAATTTCTGAAAAAAATGGAATTGTATGGAATAAGTATTGAAGAAATTGTATCTTTGCAAAAAAATTCAAAATAACAACAATGAAAAAACTCTTATTAGCATTAGTTATCATTCTGAGCGTCAACGTAATTAGCGCTCAGGTTAAGGTCAAGACCATAACACTTGACAACGGATTGAAGGTGGTGATGTGCGAGGAGCACTCAGCGCCAAAAGTTTTCGGTGCAGTGTATGTGCATGCCGGAAGCAAGAACGACCCTCTCGACGCCACAGGCATGGCTCACTATTTCGAGCATATCATGTTCAAGGGTACCGACCGTATCGGAACAATCAACTGGGAAGCCGAAAAGGTGTATCTCGACAGCATCGACATCATGTACGACAAGCTGCATGAGACCACCGACGTCGAAGCTCGCACCGCTATCCAAAAGAAAATCAACGAATTGTCGATTGCTTCGACAGAGTATGCCATCCCTAACGAAGTCGACGTCATCCTCACCAAGATGGGTGGCACCGGTTTGAATGCAGGCACGGCCTACGACCAGACGATGTATTTCAACGCCTTCCCTTCCAACCAGATCGAAAAATGGATGGACGTGTATGTGGAGCGTTTCCGCAACCCGGTATTCCGTCTGTTCCAGAGCGAGCTGGAGACCGTCTATGAGGAGAAAAACATGTACGGCGACGGCCCAATCAACGCATTCCAGGAATGCATGTTCAAAGAGGTTTTCGGCGAGCATCCTTACGGTCGCCCAGTCATCGGCCTCACCGAGCATCTGAAGAACCCACAGACCTCAAAGATGCGTGAGTTCTACAACACTTATTACGTGGCGAACAACATGACACTCATCCTCGTCGGCGACATCAACATAGAGGAAATCGAGCCTATGATTGCTGAGAAATTCGGCACATGGCGCAGCGGTGAGATCCCGGCACAGCCTGAGTTCACGTTGCCTACCTTCAACGGCCCGACAGTGAAGAAAGTGAGAATGACACCTATCAAAGTCGGCGTGCTCGCATGGCGCGGCGTGAAGGTTTCCGACCCTGATTATCTGCCTCTGTCAATAGCATGCAACATCTTCAGCAACGGCGAAACCGGCATTATGGACAAAGACATGCTCGACGGCAGAATCATGATGGCGATGCTGATGCCTCTCTCACTCGAAGACCACGGCGCAAACATCATCATCTATGTGCCGCAGATTCTCGGTCAGTCGCACGAAGAAGCCGAAGACATCGTATTTGAAAGCGTCAACAAGCTGAAAAACGGCGAGTTCAGTGACGAACTCTTTGAGGCAATCCGCACATCGATGCTGAAGGAACGCATCCAAAGCACCGAAGGCATCGCGGCATTGTCAGAGCTCTTCCTCGAACTTGAGCAGCGCAGCATGACATACGACGATTATCTCGCTGAAACTGAACGTATTAAGAACATCACAAAAGACGAAATCATCGCCATTGCAAACAAATATTTCAGCAACGATTATCTCGCCGTACGTTCAAAAATGGGCTTCCCTGCAAAGGATAAAGTCGACAAGCCGAACTGGAAACCTATCGAGGCTAAGAACACCGACGCCAAGTCTGATTTCGCCAAGATGATTGAGGCTGAAGAAGTTACACCTGTCACACCACAGGTCATCGAATTCGGTAAAGATGTCGAGATTACAAATATCAACGACTGTTACACCATGTATTCGACAAAGAATCCATATAACGACATCTTCAATCTTACCATCTCTTACAACTATGGCACGATCGATAATCCTGACCTTGAACGCGCAATCAGCTATTGGAGCATGCAAGGCACAGAGAAGATGACCTTTGAGGAATTAGGTCTTGAGTTACAGACACTTGGCGCCTCTATCACATTATCTGCAGGTCCGAGTACAAACACCGTAAACATCGAGGGTTTCGAGAAAGATTTTGACAGAATCATGGCACTTTGCGAAGACAAGCTCTTCAGTCCTGCAAATGATGAGACCAAGAAAGACCTCATTATTGACAACGAACGCATGGAAGAAAGTACTTTGAAAGACGACGCTTCGGAATGGGCACTGGCTATACGCCAATACGCTCTCTATGGCGATAAGTCGTCGTACCTCACCCAAACACCTCTCAAGCAGTGGAAGAAACGCACCGGCGAGGAACTTCTTAATGAAGTGAAGAAAGCACATTACTACAATGGCGACGTCTATTTCTCAGGAAACCTTGACAATCAAGAGGTTATAAACACTTTAGAAAAATATAACATCGTCAAGAACAACGCTGTCAAAGCCAATCAGAAATTCAAGACAGAGAACAACTTCACTGACAATCAGGTGTTTATCGCACATAACAAGAAGTTCCGTCAAAGCAACATCTTCATGCATGTGCCAAGTGTGACATTAGACGAAAAAGACCAAGCCGTGTCGCAAGTCTTCAACAAATACTTCGGTACTGACATGTATTCGATTGTGTTCCAAGAGATTAGAGAGTTCCGTTCATTGGGTTACACTGCCTACGGATATTTCACATACGATTATCTCAACAGAAAACCAGGTTATCTGTTCACATTCCTCGGCACGCAGTCAGACAAGACCAACGATGGTATCGAGGCATTGCGCGGACTCATCACCGATATGCCTGAACGCTTGGAGAAATTCAACGCCTCAAAAGACGCTCTGATTATGTCGCGCGCCTCAAACTACGTCGGATTCAGAAGCATGCCTGAAACCGTGAGTAGTTGGATGAAGCAGGGTTACAACCATGATCCTAGACTGGAAGTGACAGAAATCATCCGTAACACCGAATACAAAGACGTGTACGATTTCTACAAACGCAACGTCGCCGACCGCCCTATCGTCATCATGATGTCGGGAAACAAGAAACAAATTGACGTTAAAGCCTTGGAGAAATACGGAACCGTGAAGGAGTTGAAGTACAAGGAAATATTCAAATAAAAAGGATAAGTGCTTCGCTGAGAAGGAGGATAAGTGCTTCGCTGAGAAGAATCTTATCCTTCTTCTCTTTCTTATCCTTCTTCTCTTTCTTATCCTTCTTATCCTTAAATGTTCAGGATTACCTCGGCGGCTTTGATTGCTTCCGGGGTTATTTTATCGTTGCTGAGCATTTTAGCAATCTCCGTAACACGTTCATCGTGAGACAACAGTCTGATGCATGAACGTGTTTTTTGTTCGCTCTCGTCTTTGTAAACAAAGAAATGGTTCTTGGCTTTTGATGCAATCTGCGGCAGATGCGTGATTGAGACAATCTGCAGGCTCTCCCCCATTTTCTGCATGATGTCACCGAGTTTCGACGCCACCTCGCCTGAGACGCCTGTATCTATTTCATCGAAAATCAACGTAGGAATGTAGTTGTTTTCTGCCGCTACCGCCTTGATAGCCAGCATCAAACGCGACAACTCACCGCCAGAAGCGACTCGGCTCATGTCGTCAGGAGCTATGCCTTTGTTGGCGGAAAATAGGAAACGAACATTGTCTTTGCCACTCTCAGATAACTTTGAGTATTCCGAATTCTCGGAGAGCTCTATCTCAAAAACGCCATGCGGCATCTTCAACTGATGAATAATCTCAGTAACAGCTTTTTCAAATGAGACCTTGACTTTTTTGCGCTTTACAGAAAGCTCATCAGCAAGTTTTGTCAATTCTTTCTCGCATTTTTTCAGTTCTTGCTCTTTCTGTGCGATTTCCTCGTCAATGTTCGCAAAAGCGCCCACTTTATGCTGTAATTCCTCGCGAATCTTAAGCAAGTCGGCGTAATCAGAGACATGATGTTTCATCATTAGACGTTGCAGCAAGTCGAAACGCTCTTGGATTTCATTCAATGATGCGGCGTCAAACTGAGTGCTATCTTGCAGACTGTCAAGGTCTTGAGCAATATCTTTGAGCTCTATTTTCGTGGACTCAAGGCGTTCCGAATACTGCTCGGCCTGAGGAACATATCTTCTTAACTTGTCAACAGAAGATTTCAGGTCATTCAGTTGGTTTAGAATCGAGAGTTCCGATTCGCTCAAAGTACTTAGAGACTGTGCAAGAAGTGTTTTCACCTCCTCCGCGTTTTCCAGGAGCTCGAGGCGTTGACTAACTTCATCATACTCATCGTCTTGCAAGTCAGCTTTCAGAAGTTCGTCAAGTTGAAAAGCCAGAAAATCATTTTCAGCAACGTTTTTTTGAGACATTTCACGAAGCTGTCTCAACTCATTGCGCAACGTGATGTAAGTATTATAAACTTTCTGATACTCAAGAAGTAACGGCGCATTATTCGCTGCATCATCAACAATCTTCAGTTGAAAATCGCTGTTGGTAAGAAGCAGAGAATCGTGTTGTGAATGTATGTCAACCAACTGATTGCCAAGCTCTTTCAGCTGTTGGGCAGTCACTGGAGTGTCATTGATAAAAGCCCGGGATTTCTTTGTAGGTGACAACTCGCGTCTCAAAATCAGTTCCTCTTCAAAATCGAGGTCGTTTTCTTCAAAGAAAGGCTTGAAGCGCTCATTATCAACAATAAACGTCGCCTCTACAGCACATTTTTTCGTCTCATCGAGCATGATGCTTGAGTCGGAACGGTCACCGAGCACGAAGCCGAGTGCACCGAGCAAGATAGATTTTCCCGCTCCGGTCTCACCTGTAATAACGCTGAATCCATCATCAAAAGCTATTGATAATGAATCAATTAAAGCGTAATTACTGATAGCAAGATGCTTTAACACAACAGTTAGAATTTAGGTTTCGCGGTCAGAAGCGCCTCGTATTCTTCAGAGTGAGTCGGGTCAAGTTCGCGCAGGATATTCACAACTTTTGTCCTTTCCTGTTGAGGGCCGATGGAGTACACGTTCTTCCATTCCTCACGTTTTGTATCGTTAAGAATCTGGACGAAATACAGGTTAGGCTTGCTGAGATAGGCTGATTTCACGTATTCGAGAGCTTTTGTCATGGCATTACGGCCTTCATCCACTTTTCCGTTACCCATCACATCCAAGCCAAGTCGGTGATATTCATACAAAAACTGACGCAACGGGCGGTATGTTGTATTTGTGAAATTCTCGATAAGCCAGTAGCGGTTTGTATATCCGTCAAAGGCCTTCCAGCCGGCATCCACCGAACTTTGCGCCTGCGTCACCACAGTCTCCGCAGCCTTAAACATCTCTTCACCGCCATAAAGTCCGAACGTGTCGAAATACAATCCTAAACTGTAATATGCGTAAAACGCGAGCAATGAAGTGAGGTTCGACATATAGGCATTCTCATTGAAATCGAGAGGTTGCGATTCGATATATGTGAATGAGAACTCTGTATCAATATAGTTCAGCAGAGGTGTGTTGTAATTCGATTTATACACCGGACGGCGGACAGCAAGGTTCATTTCCCCTGTGATGCTGTTGCCTTCCCTACTTTTAACAGTTATGACCATCGTTCCTTCAATACGCTCGTGTTGCTCAAATCTGACATTTGTCCAGATACGGTTATTCATGAAATTAATCACGGCTTCCTGCAGCGACTCGTACAACCTCTGGTCGGTGCCGCCAACTTGTTTTGAGTTGACAGTCACATTAAAATTCAGTTCCTGAGCGTCAACATATGCCGAGAAGCACAGTGCGAGCAATATTGAGAGAATGATTTTTTTCATAACAGTTATTTTGTAAGTGATTGATATATAGAGTTTAAGATATCTTGTGCAACTTCACTCTTCGGTTTCAGTTCAAAATCCACGACATTATCGTCTTTCGTGATGATGTTCACTTTGTTTGTCTTCGTTTTGAATCCGACACCTGCCTCGTTCATCGTATTGAGCACTATCATGTCGAGGTTCTTGGAATGAAGTTTTTTCTTTGCGTTTTCGAGTCCGTTTTCTGTCTCGAGAGCGAAGCCGACAAGGAACTGGTTTTCTTTCTTGTTCTGACCGAGAGTCTTGAGGATATCTTCTGTCTTGACGAGTTTCAGTGTCATCTCGTCTTTGTTCGGGTCTTTCTTAATCTTCTGATCTGCAGTTACTTCCGGACGGAAATCAGCCACTGCTGCGCTCAGCACGGCGATGTCGGCGCGTTTGAAAGCCGCCGTTGTCGCGTTGTACATCTCTTGTGCGCTTGTCACAGGAATCACTTGGATATTGCTTCTTTCCGGGCGTATCGACGACGGGCCGAGCACCAGAGTGACATCGGCGCCCTGGTCGGCGAAAGCACGTGCAATCTCAATGCCCATAAGACCTGAGCTATGGTTACCTATGAAACGCACCGGGTCGATAGCCTCATAAGTCGGGCCGGCTGTCACAACCACTTTCTTGCCTGCGAAACGTTGTTTGTTCTGGAAGAACTCTTTGATACGGTTGAATATCTCCTGTGGTTCCTCCATCCTGCCCTCGCCGCACAATCCGGATGCGAGCTCGCCTGATGACGGTGCTATGAAGCGGTAGCCGCGACTTATAAGAGTGCGGATGTTTTCCTGCGTTGCCGGATGCTTGTACATGTCGAGGTCCATCGCCGGAGCGAACATTATAGGGCATTTGGCTGAGAGACAAACGGTTAGAAGGTAGTTGTCGGCTATTCCTGCCGCCATTTTTGCTATGGTGTTTGCCGATGCCGGCGCTATCACGAAGAGGTCGGCCCACATGCCGAGTTCCACGTGGCTGTTCCACTTACCTGTCTCAGCGTCAAAGCCTTTCGATAAAACGGGTAAACCACTCAACGTTGCTAACGTGAGTGGTGTTACGAAATCTTTTGCCGCATCGGTCATCACGACCTGAACCTCAGCACCTTGCTTCTTCAGAAGCCTTACCAACAGCGGAATCTTATACGCGGCAATGCTTCCCGTAATGCCTATCAGAATCTTTTTAGAAGTCACCTTCGTTCTTCTTGTTAGGATTACGATAGTAAAGCTTGTCGTTCAAAAACTCGTCGATGGCGATAAGAGTAGGCTTCGGCAGTCTCTCATAGAACTTCGCCACTTCGATCTGTTCCTTGTTCTCGAAAACTTCCTCCAAAGTATCGTTGCTTGAAGCGAACTCTTCAATCTTCTTGTTGAGTTCCTGCTTCTCTTCAGTTGCTATCTGGTTTGCTCTCTTCGCAAGAATAGCCACCGTCTCGTAGATATTACCTGTTCCGACGTAGAATTGATCTTTCTGACGTGTGATTGCGGTTGTTTCCGTCTTAACTTTTCTAAAGTCTATCATTTTGTTCTATTTAATTTAATTTTTTCCAATTTTTCTCTGATTTTTGCTACAGTAGGCTCCAATTTCGCGATATATTCGCTATCAGGATACACATAACACAAGGTGTTATATTTTTCTAAAGCCAACTCATAACGTTCGCGCTGTTTGCCCTGGACGCTCTTCTCTGCATAACGATAGTAGTTGATAACCATGTTGCTGAGAATCTCCTCACGATATTTCGTGGTCGGATGTTCTCTCAGAAAAGCCTCATAACTCGTTATGGCAGCCTGGAACTCCTCCATTTTGAAATACAATCTGCAGATATCGTACTCTTTGTCTTCAAGTTTTGTCCGCAACGTATCGATTCTTGCATTTGCATCTGCAACCAACGGACTCTGTGGGAACGCGTCTATGAAATCCTGGAATTCAGATATACATCTGTATGTATCCGTCTGATCCAGAGTCATTTTAGGCGATATCCTATAGTAGCATATACCGCTTTTATACATAGCCTCTTCAGCATCCTTAGAAAAAGGATATCTTGAAACAAAGCGTCTATAATAGCCACTTGCTATGACATAATCTTGCTTATTAAAATAACATTCAGCCGTAAGGAATGCAATCTGCTCACCCTCCGGTTTTGTACGGTAATACGCCTGCATAACGTCGAAAAGCTGCAAAGCACGGTCATAATTCTTTTTCTCATAATAAGCCAATGCGGCCTTGAGTTTTGCCTCGTTGTCCGTACTTTTAAGCAATTTCCTGTATTTACTGCAAGATGCGCATCCCAGTAAACATATTATTATCAATAAGAAAAACCTATTCTTTAGCATGCTGCAAAATTACGTTTTTTTTAGCTATCTTATTTATTATTTTTTATTTAATAACAATTTTCTGAAGATATTGTTGTCCGTCGCAGTCTATTTTGATGAAATAAATTCCTGATTCGACATCTGACACATTGATTTCCAATGCGTTAGACACTTCTTTCACAACCTGTCCCTGGACATTGACAATCTTAACATCAAGATTGTTGTAGTTGTCAATTCCTTCAATATTGATTACAGATGAAGCTGGATTCGGGTAAACCTTGACGTTTTGAGCTGCGATTTCGTTGACATCTGTATTGTCGATAACGGTGAAACTCACTGATGCGGTCACGGTTTCATTGCCATCGCTTACAGTGACAGTGTATGTGAAATCGCCTGCTTCTGTAGGAGTGAACAGCGGGTTTTGTGCTGTCGCGTCATTAAGATTTGTCGCTGGTGACCATGAGTATGTGTAATTTTCTGTGCCGCCTGTTGCCAAGGCATTCAAAGTGTTTGTCTGATTGATTAAAATCGTGTCATTTGCTGCATATGCCACCACTTCCAATGGCAATCCCAGACAATGTACTTGTGCAGCCCAGCCTTCTCTGGTGACGCTGCTGTCGGATGTGAAACGGAATGTGATTGCACCTGCCGCATTGGTTGCTGTCACAGTGCCAGGACTGTCGTTGCCTGAATGCTGATTGCCGATTTGCGGTGCTGATGTTGAAGTTCCGTCATAAACATACAGGAAATCGTAGTTGTTTTCGGTCTCAAATGACTGGAATACAACTTGAATCTTAGCTCCAGGTGAGCTTGGCATAAATGTCATAGTTAGATCTTTGTTGTTGCCATAGTTAGCGTTTGGACCGCCGTCATCGTAGAACATCGCGTCGCATGTGGTGATGGTGCCGTTCTGCATGTTGTATGACTCTGATGCCGTGATGTAGTTAGGCATATATTTTGTGTCGCTCTCACCAGCGGCGTTGGTCACAGTGAGACGGACTCCGAATGCTCCTGCCTCGTTGTATGTCACAGTAGGGTTCTGTGCGGTTGATGTTGCCGGTGTGCCGCCTTCAAACTCCCAGTCCCAGTTGGTGAGCTGTACGCCCCATGAGTTGTCGGTGAAATGTACTGAACCACCCACCGCTACTGCCGTCACATCGACTGTGAAGTCGGCGACGATGCCTTCCAAAGCGACCATCTCTGCTGAAATTGTAATTGCCTCATTATCAGCCACTGTAACCTGTGTCTCGTATGTCTCATAACCATTTTTAATGATTGCTACGTTATAAGTTCCAGCCTTGATTGGACGGTGGAAATCGCCTGCGAGTCCTGTTGAAATTGTGGAATACTGGTCATCATGGCCAAGTATATTGATTGTTGCGCCAGCGATTGGAGCTTTTGACACTGCATCGACGACTGTGCCATGGATACCGTTCAAGCACTGGTTCACGAATGCAAAGATTGAGTTTTTATTGATGTTCCAGAAGCTTGGCATCTGGGTAGCGCTCGGGCATTTTGTGTTTGAGCACTCGATTGTCAACTCGCGGCACTGTGCATAGCCGTTCATGTAGTCCTGACGGCCGCCGCCAATCATATACCACTGTGCGCCGTTGGTGACACCGTTGTTGTAATCGGTCATATAGCTTGAGCTTTGTACATGACAAAGGTCAGCATATTCGTGTGAGATAAGCTGATACCACTGGTCGTCGGCGTGGAGAGTGTAGGTGTTATCCCAAGGATAGTTCATAACCTCTGCTCCACCGTGATAGTTAGCGCCCATCACGAAGTTGTTATTCTGTGCCAGATCCATGAACCACAATGTTTCCTGCTGATAAGCGTTTCCGTCAGGATGCGGGCCACCATGAGGGTCGGCATAGTTACGGTTCATATCGACACCGTTGGCGTTGTAACGTGTAGCGCCGTTAACTGTGTTGTTACCGCCATGATATGTTCCGTCAGGGTTGGTGTTAGGACCGACGTACAAATCGACGTTATTGAGAATGTTTTCGCACTCTGGAAGTGTAGGATTTTCAAGGAGATAGTCGATAAAACGGAGCATCAGCATCCAGCCTGTTGTCTCGTCGCCGTGGATGGTCGATGTGTATAAGAACTTCGGTTTGCCTGCGCCGCTGCCGTTGTTGATATGGGCAATCAAAATCTTACGGTTGCTAGGCAGTGTTCCGAGGTCGAGGATTTCGCACATGTCAGGATGGTCGGTGGCAAACTGGAACATCATAGCTTCGTAAGCACTGTATGTCGGATATGCATCCCAGTCATATTCGGCACGGTTGCTACCGTCCCACATCTCAGCCTCGAACATCATTGAAGGCGGAGTCTGCAATGTGATTTCATATCCAAATTGCTGGAACTCAGCGAATTCCTTATTGTTTGTGTAAGCTGTAACGACATTTCCGTCGACGCGGTCAACAGAGATTGTCTGTGCTATTTTCTGAAGGTTGTCATTGCCGTTCAGTTCAAAAGTGAAATAATACTCATTGCGGTCTTGCATGAGTTTGCTGAGGTTTGTTTCTTGCGCAAAAAGTCCTAAAGAAACAAATAAGAAGAGGATCGCAAAAAATTTAGTTTTCATTTTTTATTAAAGTTTAACTTTTATTTCAAATTGTTATCGTATTCATTTTCAATGTCTTGGCGCACATTTTCAGAAACCGGCACCAAAGGAAGGCGGAGCACGTTCTTGCACAATCCGGCATGAGCCATGAGAGCTTTTATTCCGGCCGGGTTACCGTCGGCGAATATCAATCCGTTCATTTTCAGCATCTTATAATGCAGTGGAAGTGCTTCTTTCTCTTTACCTTCGAGCATCATATGAACCATCTCGCAGAACGGTTTCGGATAGCCGTTGGCGGCCACAGAAATCACTCCCTTGGCGCCGAGAGCCATCATAGGCTGTGTGATGCCGTCGTCGCCTGAGAGCACTGTGAAATCCGACGGTTTATCGCGCAAGATCTCCATTATCTGTTGCAGGTTTCCTGACGCTTCCTTCACCGCGATGATGTTAGGATGTTTGGCGAGTTCCACTGTCGTTGCCGCCTGGAGGTTCACCCCCACTCTGCCCGGAACGTTGTAAAGCACCACCGGCACTGGCGAGGCGTCGGCCACAGCTGTGAAATGAGCTTTCATTCCACGCTGGTTCGGTTTGTTATAATAAGGAACGACGCTCAAGATACCATCAATTCCTGTAAAGTCCTGATTCTTAATGTTTTCCACCAAAGCAGCGGTATTGTTTCCGCCCATTCCCAACAGTATCGGGCAGCGACCGTCAACAGTATCAACGATAGTCTTCACCACTTGTGCTTTCTCTTCAGCGGTCATCGTCGGAGCTTCAGAAGTCGTTCCGAGAGCCACCAAAAAGTCAGCGCCATTGTGCAGAGTGTAGTCAACAATCTTCCTTAACGACTGATAATCAACGGAATAATCGTCGTTAAACGGAGTTATCAGAGCCACTCCAGTACCTATAAATGGGTTCTTTTTCATCTTTGTCCTAATAACATCGACAGATAATTCTTCAGAATCTCTATCCTATTTAACATATTATCGTCATTTTTCGAGTCAATCACCATGTCGTACAATTTATGGTTCGACTTTCCAAAAGTCATTCTGAATGAATTGTTTATCAAAGTCAAGATATACTTATTTGTCATCACTTCGTCACGCACTTTTGTAAAATCCACCACCATGTCGAACGAAAGACTTATCAAAGATTCGTATTTATCCCTTTTCATCAGTCCCCAAAAGTTGAAGTCTTCCTTCCTGATAAAGAAATATCGGTCGGTCTGCATCACGTCTTTCGGGAGCGCATCCACGAACACTATGAACGTATATCTTTTCAGCACAAACAGTCTTTTAAGCGTATTCTCGATATCCTTGTACTGCTTGAACTGCTCCGGATCGAGCAAAATCGCCACCGACGGATACTTTGAGATATCCGGGAGTATGCAGGATTTCTTGCGTTTCAAGAATCCGTTTATCGCACGCTGTCTAAAAAACCTTACAATAGCCTTCATTCGTTTCGATGACGTACTCAATAAACTTGCAAAGATACGAATTTTCCATTAAATGATGATATTTTTTCGTCTATTGAAATGATTTTTTTATCTTTGCATCGTTTTTACACGAGTATGATGAAGATTACCATTTTAGGTTGCGGCACATCTCAAGGCGTTCCGGTCATCGGATGCGATTGTGAGGTCTGCAGGTCACACGATCCGCGCGACAAACGTTTGCGCACGTCGATTCTCGTTCAGACCGAGCACACTACGATTTGTGTCGATGCAGGTCCGGATTTCCGTCAGCAGATGCTTCGCGAGAACGTGAGACATCTCGATGCCATCCTCATCACGCACCATCACAAGGACCACATAGGCGGTTTGGACGACGTCAGGTCTTTCAATTTCCTGCAAAACATCTCCATGCCGATTTACGCGTCGCCTGATGCGCAAGAGGAAATAAAGCGCGAATATTCCTACGCTTTCGTTGATAAAAGCGCACTTTATCCCGGTGCCCCGACATACAATCTCATCGACATCGAAGACAACAAACCCATCATCATCAACGAGTTGACCATCGAGCCTATACCGTTAGTGCATCTCAAGATGTTATGTTACGCCTTCCGTATCGGCAACTTCGCATACGTCACCGACTTCAATTACATCTCCGAAGAGAGTTTGAAAAAACTTGAGGGCGTTGAATACCTCATCATTGAGGCTTTACGCCACGAGAAACATTATTCGCACATCAGTCTTCCGGAGGCTATTGAAATCGCGCAGCGACTCAATGTCAAGAAAGCATGGTTCACTCATGTCAGCCATTCCATGGGAAAGGCCGAGGATGTCAACAAGACTTTACCGTCTAACATGATGTTAGCCTTTGACGGCCTTAGCATCACGATAGAAAACGACTAAACTTACTCTCTCGTTCTCGTCAAAGCTAAATGCCTGGTCGTAAACAAGATAGTACAGCCTTCCTCTCTTTGTTTTATGAATACCGGTAAAACAACCGAAATCAAATTCCAGTTCCTCGAGATATCTCTTTGGAACCGACGTTCTCCCTGAAGGATTTACAGTCCTGAGGATTCCGCGGTTTTTCAGTAGAATCCCGTTGATTTTGCGGATATACGTCTTCTGTTCATTGTTGACCATGTAATAAAAATTGTTTCTACATTTGTCATCGCAGAACACCTTATCAGTTCGTCCAGAAATCACATTATTGCAATACGGACATTTTTTAGTTCTTTTTCTAAGATTAGTTTCATTCATTTTGACAGTTTTTGTTATACATTCATTTTTTCATTTGGAGAAAACATATTGTATTATGTTCGCTCCCATTTTCAGTGCCTTCAGTCGCACCTCGTCGGAATCTTTGTGCACCCGTTGGTCTTCCCAGCCGTCGCCGAGGTCGCATTCGTAGGTGAAGAGGCAAACCAAGCGGCCTTCGTAAATCATGCCGAACGCTTGCGGCGTCTTCATATCATGCTCATGAACCTTAGGCAATCCGTTTGGAAACTCATATGGTTCCTTAAATATCTCATGCGAATACGGCAGTTCCACCCATTCCAGCTCCGGGAACACCTTCTGCATCTGCGGCATAATGAAATCCTTGAGGCCGTAGTTGTCGTCGATGTGCAGGAAACCTCCGCCAAGCAGATAGTTGCGCAGATTCTCACATTCAGCCTTGTCGAAGCTCACGTTTCCGTGACCGGTCATGTGCACAAACGGATAGTTGAATATATCCGGGCTCCCCACCTCCACTGTCGCTATGTCGGGATTGAGGTCGGTGTGCAACTCTTGGTTACAGAACTTCACCAGATTAGGCAATGATGTAGGGTTAGCATACCAGTCGCCGCCGCCTCTGTATTTCAGAAGCGCTATCTGCGTCTGTTGGGCTGTAAGTCCCATTGTCAGCAGCAGAAACACGACTGTCAGCAACCGTTTCATCACTTCGACATTTGGTTTATAAGATTCACTGTATGGCAAGCCACCACTGCCGCCGTCTCCGTTCTCAGCCGGGCATCGCCCAGACTAACCGGGATGAATCCGTTATCTTTTGCCAGCTGCACCTCTTCCGGACTGAAGTCGCCTTCAGGACCTATAAGCACAAGTGCGTTACGTCCTTTTTCGTATTTGTCGCACAACAATTCCGTCACGTTGTCGTCGATCCAAGCTATGAACTTTTGCCCGTCGAACGGCTGCTTCACGAGTTTGTTGAAATCTATAACATCCTCCACAACAGGCAGTTTCGACTTTATCGACTGTTTCATGGCGGCTATCATCACTTTACGGAAACGCTCAACGTTAGCCACACGACGCTCTGAGTGATACGAGGCGAATAATTGCACCTTGTCGATTCCGATTTCCGTCGCTTTTTCGAGGAACCATTCCGTGCGCTCGTTCAGTTTTGTAGGCGCTATTGCTATCTCGAGTTCAAACGCTTTGTTATCATATCCGGCGCGTTTGTTCGACAAGCAGGCCACAGCACGTTTCGGATGTGCCTCCACCAGTTCCGCATCATACAACGATCCCTTGCCGTCGGTGACGCAGAAACGGTCTCCCTCCTGCATCCTCAAAACCTTGACACAGTGTTTCGATTCCTCCTCAGGGAAGGAGACCATTCCTTCTGTAGCGTCCGATAAGTAAAAAACGTTCATGTTACTATCTTTACATTCTCTCTGGCATCTGCATACCCAGCAAGTTACCTGCGTTACGCAGCAAACGTGCCGTCATTGCCGCCAACTGCAAACGGAACGCTCTGCGTTTCTCGTCCTGTTCCTTCAAGATACTACACTCCTGATAGAACTGGTTGAATCCTTTGCAGAGGTCGTAGATGTAGTTGGCAACCATAGCCGGACTGCGGTTTATAGCCGCTTGTTCAAGCACTCCCGGCCATGTATGAATATTGGTAAGGAGCGTTTTCTCGCTAGGCAAAATATTATTTATAATAATATTATTGCCAGCGTCAATTCCAGCTTCTGCAGCCTTTCTCAACACCGAACAGATACGCGCGTGGGTGTACTGTATGAATGAGCCAGTATTGCCATTGAAATCGATTGATTCTTTCGGGTCGAACAGCATCGTCTTCTTAGGGTCAACTTTCAAGATGAAGTACTTCAGAGCGCCGAGTCCTATCATGTGATACAATTTGTTTGCCTCTTCGTCACTCAATCCGTGAGCTTTTCCCAATTCTTCCGACACGTTCTTCGCCGTCGCGACCATCTCGTCCATAAGGTCATCGGCATCGACCACCGTTCCTTCGCGCGACTTCATCTTACCGCTTGGCAACTCAACCATACCATAGGACAGATGTTCAATGTCGTTACCCCATTCAAAGCCTAATCTCACTAAAACACGTTTCAGCACGTCGAAATGATAATTCTGTTCATTACCAACGACATAGATCAGTTTCTTCGGATGGAACTCGTCATAACGAAGTTGAGCAGTTCCAAGGTCTTGAGTCATATACACGGAAGTGCCGTCTCTACGAAGCAGCAGTTTCTCGTCCAATCCCTCGTCACGGAGGTCACACCACACCGAGTTGTCATCTCTCTGATACAGAACGCCTTTCTTCAAGCCATCCATCACCGTGCTCTTACCCAACAAGTAGGTCTGTGATTCGTAATAGATCTTGTCGAACGACACTCCGAGACGTTTGTACGTCACATCAAAGCCTTCGTAAACCCAGTTGTTCATCATCTCCCAAAGTTCTCTCACCTCTTTGTCACCGGCCTCCCATTTGCGCAGCATTTCCCTTGTCTCCTGCATCAGTGGAGAATTATTTTCAGCTTCAGCCTTGGCTTTGTCTTTAGCCTCGTCGTCAAGCTCATCATAATTCGCAGGTAACAGATTCTTCACTTCTTCCTTGAAATGTTTGTCGAACATCACATAGAAGTCGCCAATGAGGTGGTCGCCTTTCTTCCCCGTCGATTCCGGAGTGCATCCGTTGCCCCATTTCTGCCATGCTATCATGCTCTTGCATATATGAACACCTCTATCGTTAACGAGATTCACACGCACAACATTTTCGCCGTTGGCTTTGAGTATTTCGCTCACGCTCCAACCCAACAGGTTATTACGGATATGACCGAGATGTAACGGTTTGTTGGTATTCGGTGAGGAATACTCCACCACTACCGGTTTGCCTGAAACCTCTTTTCGTCCGAACTTCTCATTCTGATGATTTTTCTGCATGAAGTCAATCCAATAGCTGTCGGAAATCAACAAGTTGAGAAATCCTTTCACCACATTATATTTCGCGATGAACGTGCTTTCCTGCATCATCTCTGTTCCGAGTTCATTGGCAAGGGCTTCCGGAGCTTTTCCTGCAAGTTTCACAAACGGAAAAACCACAATAGTCACATCACCTTCAAATTCAGGGCGCGTTTTCTGGAAACTCACGTTTTGCGCAGGAGGTTCCTGGCCATAGAGTTTATTGAAAGCGTCAACAAAAAGTTGTTTCAAAATCAATTCCAGCATAGTACAAATCGTTATTTGATATTTGGGTGCAAAAATAGTAAAAAACTACCAATTACTTGTCATATTTTTAAAAATAAAGAACGAATCATGCTATAATTGTCTCCGACACCCATTTGATAATTGTTTTTAGGCATCAGATCATTGATTTTCAGAATCATTCTATATGCCCAGCCCATATTCTCAACATTATCAATTTGGCCGAGTTTTTCAGCATAAACGTCTATGAAATTGACGACACTTGGAATAACATATTTCCCGAAATCCCCATTTTTAACATCTATACCCAAGACATCAAACAGGTTTTGCCCGGCGAACACGTTTCCGGCCACATTTGCGATTGTATTTTCAAATATTTCCTGGTCGAGAGTGCTGCCGCAAAGCATGCTTGCAAAGCTCACACCTTGTTCGGTCTCAGTGGGATGAACTATGTATGAGCCAAGCGCTGCCGATGCCAGGCTCGAGCCCAAAGTATACATCACATCATGTTTCAAGTTGTCAGTGTCGATTTTATCCCAATCATAGCTTCCGTCGTTCTGTTTGATAAAATTATTCACGCCGGCTTTCAATGTATTCCCGGCCACATTGCCAGCGACCTGCCATATCCATGCGCTTTCACTGAATCCATTTGTCAGACATCCCTGCACAAATCCTGCCGTAAATGCGAGAAGACCCTCTCCCAAATCGTCAATATTGGGGGCATCGAAAATCAAATTCATCACGCCATTGAAAATGCCATAAAGCAGCCACTCGACCCATTCTCCCGAAGGATCATGGTAAGACAGCGGATTATTCCAACAATAGCTGTACCGATTATAGTTTTGCGACATATCAGGACACTGGATGTAATTGTCAGGACTCATCATCATCGACAACATCGGGTCATAAGCACGACCATTCATGTTTATGATTCCAAACGACGACAAATGTTCATGTCCAGTAAACCCTCTGTCACACAGCAGTTCGCCGCTGTATCCGCCCGACCAGGTGTCGGCATTTCTCGGATTTCCCCAAGCGTCATAACTTGTTTTCTGGAGCACTTTACCATCTTCATCAGTAATCAGGCACCACGAACCAAGGTGATCTTTATGGACATATTTCATTGATTTCTCTCCGTTTTCATCAGTACAACAAACCGCGAAGACGCCCATAGGCCCTCTAAGATAGGTGTATGCCGCGTTTTTGCCGTTAAAATCAACGTATTCACAATCGCCGGCATACACTTTTTCCTTCTTTTTGCCATCAATCATCTCGACCGAATAAATGCGCTCATAGTCATAGCCATAACCAATAGAATAACTATTGTTCCCTGTTTGAATATCGGAAATTTTGTCAAACGCAGTGTATGCAACACTTTGGTTCATCCCTGACAGATTATCCCAATCAGTAGTGACTTTGCTTACAGCGTAAGGGCTGTCGCCATCATAATGCGCATCGTAATAAACGCTCTTGCCATCAATACTTTTTGAAAGGATATTTCCATAGTTATCATACTCCATCTCGCCAGTAACAGTCTTATCTTTCCTGATTTCAACCAGCCTGTTAAAATCATCGTAAACGAAACTTTCACTGTGCTTGTTACCGGTCAGACTGCTCCTATTTGTAAGATTTCCGAATCCATCGTAAGAATATGAAAGGTCTTGATAAACTTTTTTGTCCTTTTGCGTGAATATTCCGCACAAAAGATTGGTTTTGGCATCATAGGTCAGAGTTGTTTGCATCCCATTGCCCATTTGATAATCAGTAACACGTCCCAGGGCATTTGTTTTGTCTGTACGCCAAAGCACTGTCTCATCGTCAGCATCAATCATCGACATATAATAGCCTGAATTTGAATATTTTTTCTGCACTGTCAGGCCACTGGAATAAGTCACGACATCCTCTCTATTTGCGTTGTCATACGAATAATTCGTGACATAACTGATGCCTTTAATATTTTCAGTCACACTCGTGATTCTCAGCAAATCGTCATAATAATATGACACAATATGGTTATTCCCGTAAATAATTTTTGACAAAGTGCCTATTTTACCTTTTTTATTATCATAAATCCACTGTGTAGCAACGACATTGCCGCCATTCCCGTCAGATTCAGTTCGTCCAATAAGGTTGCCCATATTATCATAATTATAAGTCGTTATGCAATTTTTAGGGGATCTCATTTCAAGAAGTTCGCCATAGGCGTTGTATTCATATTGCACTTCTCCGCACGCCGGATCCTTCATTCTCAACACGTTACGTCTGTTATCATATTCGTATTCGACTTTCGTCATGGGATTATCGCCAATCACAGCGCTTTTCAGCTTGCCATCGCTATAATACGCATAGTTAATAGTATTGCCGCCGATGTCCACTGTTTGCACGCGCCATCCCATCGCATTGTTCGTTTCAACGACGTTGTTAGATACTCCGTCAGGCGAAACGGTATTAATTGTCGTTTGCAGCTTATTGTAATGATAATTTTTCACCGTACCATTGGGCCACACCTCCTCGATCAGCCTGTTGTTTTTATCATAAACATAATACAACCTATCGATGTCGTCGCCTGCAATATAAGGCATTGATTTAGAAATCATATTGCCATAATCATCGTAAGCCATATCGACATATACCGCTTCACCATTCGGATTAAACGAAACATCTCTGAGCTTTTTGCCTGTTTTACTGAAAAACGCCATCGTCTCCGCCTTTCCTTTTGTTTTTTCCCAACAATAGTATGAAGCAAGCTGTGGCGCATGTTTGTTGCCATTAGCCCACCGTTTCGTTTTCACATTAATAATGCCATCAGGCAACATTTTCTCAACCGTTATCTCAAAAGGATCTGACGAACATTTTGTCTCAAATTGGTTATAATCAACCGTTGACAACAGGTTGCCGTAATTCTTGTCATAAGAATGATACGTTTCCCAACCGTTTTCGTTAACCGTCGATGTCGGATAACGATGATTATACTCTTCACCATAAGTCAGACTCGTAACCCTTTGATTTTTAGAGGATGGAGATGTTAGAACTTGAGTTACCGCATGACCGACATTATCATATGAATAGTCAGCGACGATTTTCAACGGATCGGCAAAATTCATATTAGCATTAGGCAAAGACATTTTGTTAGTCACCTGATAGGCATTATTTCCTGAATAATCAAAAATATCACACGAACCCACTGCGTCGTTATCCTCGTAATGCTTTGAATAAGATATACTTTGCGGACGTGCCACTATCCATGCTGCAGGATTGTCATTAAAGACATAATTCGTTTCCTCTCTATATGAGCAAGCTGACGCATCATTGCCTGTATAACTATCATCAACACCGAGCACCGAACTTGGATTCTTGACAAAATCAGTATAGTTGAAACCACCTATATCGCTCTGATAATCAAAGGATTCTATCTTTGTCTTTAAGACTGCGTTAGGGATGTCGAAATCATAAAAAATCGTTCTTTTATTTGAAATCAGAGGCATTACAGTCTTGGCATTCTGCGTGCAGGAATATTTTTCATATTCATACTGCTCTAAAGCCACCAACTGCCCGCTGTAATTATAAATTGAGCACGTTTTGGGCAATGCGATGAAGTAATCGTCCATAAAATCAACATCTTTTTCAAAAACCCTCGATTCTGAGACAGAGTTTCCAACCAGCAGTTTTGTCTCACTTTGCTCAAATCCAATGAGTCCGTGCCCTTTCGGGTGATACATCGCATTTTTGTAGGAATATTTTGTCACACAAGGTTTATTGTTGATTGAGAAAACCGTGTCTGACGCCAAAGCTTTAAACGGTATTGCGACAGTTCTCAGGCCTTCATTAATCCACCTATAATTATAAGTGTAAAATTCATCACCCGACGGAACGAGATACGCATATTTGAGACCTCTGGAGTTCCCGAGTCCGTCAGTGATACGCTCAACACAGAACTTCGACGAATGTGGATTCAACGACACTATTTTAGGAAATTCCGCATTATACGGGTTGCTTTTCACGCTGCCGAGAATGCTCGCATTTTCATGTCCGAGAAAATTCCCAACATGCACATACTGGTGAGAATGGTTGATATTTAGATAAAATCGCTTTATGTCGCTGAATCCGAAATCTCCATTGGCTGATTCACACATCTTAAAACCGATTTCCATATAATGGTTCCCTCCAGTATTTTTAAAGACACCCACATCAGTTTTTCCATCACCGTCAAAATCAGCAGTTCGTATCGTGACCGACGGCGCAGACATGTTTTTCAGCGAGCAATAGTATCGATCTTGAGGCGCAAGCATAAGTCCTCTTAACAAATTGTTGTTCAAACAGTTAACTGGCGTTCTTAGTCTCTGCCCGTCAGAAAAGGCTATTTTCCAATAAGTCCTGTCGTCGTATTTCAGAAAATCAGTGTATCCGTCGCCGTTAAAATCTCCAGGGAAAAGGAAGTCGTCGCTGTCAAAATTATCGTCAGAATATACCTCTCTAAGCTCATACGCGTTATTCTCATAAAACATTTTGGCGATGATGGCATTATCCGCCTTCAAAAATATGATTTCCGCTCGGCCGTCAGCGTCAATGTCTTCCACAACGATTCTCTCCGGATTTATCGAGCTCAGTTGCCCCCCGAGCGTGTGTGTATCAAATGAGCCATCAGCGTAATATACGGCGCACGGTGAGCTTTTGCTGTTGTTTGTGTGTTCATATTTCAACAGAAAGCCCACCTTGTCTTCCGCAAGAAAATCTCCAGGATATATGGTGAAAAAATCCGTGCTTTGATACTCTCCAAGGTACGAAAAATAGCCGTCATAATTCAAATATGCCACAATCTTTGACTTCCAATCATCATTGCTTGCATATTTGGCATAAAAAGCCACGACATCGTCAAGACCATCGCCGTTCAAATCAACTACATAAACCCATTCAAGCGTGTTATCAAAATAAAATGTATAATATTCATTATAAAACGAGCCATTCGCATCGTTCAGATAAACCGGCGCAATGACTTCATCAAGGTATGAATTGCCTGTTTTATACGGCACAGTAAGCGCATCCGACACTCCATCACCGTTAAAGTCACCGACAAAAATCATTTTATTAAAGATGTTTTTATCCTGCGAATATGACAAGAATTTATCCTGATAATGACTCTTCTTATTCCAGTTAATCTTTGTAGAATTCAGTTTTACGCCCTTGGCCGCCAGTCCCACTTTGGCAAGTCTGTAATACAAGAATTTGTAATCACCCGCATAGTTTCCAGGCTCAAGATAATCGAAAGAATATTCATACAAAACCGCACCAGTATTCATGTTTTTAACAAGGATTTTGCTAAGTATCTTCTTTTTTTGGACATTATTGCCAAAAATGAAATATGACTCAACATCTTCCCTGTCGGAATATTCAAAACTCAGCCTATACATCGATTGGATGCCTGCATTATCGTTTAAAGTGTAGTCAATATAATTTATATACGACTCTCCAAAGCTTTGATGCTCAACATAATTAAAAACAATACTGTTGCCATCAGGATCTGAAATCTTATTTACGAGCCATGTGAGCACAAAATCCGATGCAGTCTGGGGTTCGACCCTCGAATCCTGAGTATATCCGTATTCCCACACACTGCCGTCTTTTTTATGAACTTTGAATTTCGCCGGACCGTTATAACCATCAGTATACGAAACGATTTTGCTCATTTCGTCAACCTCTGTCTTATAGACAGCGCCATTACCGCCATAATTGCCAGCGCACAGCATGAGTCGTTTACCATCCATGACGAACCTGTCATCAAGCAAATTTACAGCTGTTTTTTCTCCGTCATGATAATATGTCTTGCCTGTCCTGACTATCGAAGAAAGTCCCGACAAATCCCAGCACCATCCGAGCAAGCCATTTCCCGACTGGCTATCATAAACGACCGAAATCTCAGGCGTCATTTTGCCAAGTCCTTGTGGTATCTGCAAAGGCATCGAATATATTGCAGCACCGATATCACTTACATTCAAGTTTCCCGGCAACGCGCCTACCACTCCATCCTGATCCGACATTATCGGACCTCCAATCATGCCGTCGTCAGGCGGAAACACTCCATATCTGTCAATAGACAAAGTAACATCATTCTTTTTCTGTGGCTCATATAGGAAGCCGTTCAACAGTGTTATCGACGTTGAAGCCTCGTAGAGCATGCTTTGGTCTTTTGGAATCTCTGAATCGAGCACTATGTCGGTCTGCTGATACGTTTGCGAGTACATCTCCGCCATGACCAACGACAGCAAAATAAATAACCATTTCTTTTTCATAAACTTAAATTTTACCGTTTCAAAATTACTTTAGAAAAAACCTCTTCCCCTTTATATATTTTAAGAAGATACACTCCTGTGTTTAACGTCCCGATGTCAACAAATGTCTCTCCGACATACAAATCGGCTTTCACATGAAGCATGCCATTGACATCATATAATTCAAAATGCTGCGAGGTGTACTCAAAACCATCAGGCACGACAATAGTAAAACATCCTTCTGTAGGATTCGGATACACCACGATTTCTCCCACATCAACCAATTCCCGCACATCATCTTCATCGCCCCTGCCGTTGCAGTCATAGTCCACGATACGACTTACCCTGTTGCCGTCAGAATCATAATCGAAAACCAGACAGTTTTGGGCATATGTTTCATTATACCAAGCGAAAGACATTAGGAGTGCAAGAAACATTAAAAAATATTTCGTCCTCATAACTAATATGTTTTAAATAAGTTACTTAGCGGTCGCTTTCAATTTATCAATAACATCTTGTTGAGCCTGCAACTGTCGCTGCAGTTCGATAGTATACAATGTCAGCTCCTCAATCTTTTTCAGGAGCACTCCTTCCATAATAGCAACATCATAGCCATTCTCTTGAATATCGCTATCGGATGGAAGATCCGGCAAATGTTTATTATCACGAATATACTTCTCCAACTCACACAACGGCATCAAGTGATAATCATCAGAGAACACATAATCGTGCCATTCGCCGACCTCCTTAACGTAGACTTTACTGGTAAGAACTCCACCTTTCACGGCCAAGGAATAATCGTAATCACCGGTAAAAGTGTTATCGATATTTATTCCTACTTTTCCACTTATTTTAACGCTTGACGCATCAAAACTCAGCGCGTCATCGGCCGACGATATCTTCATACCGTCTTTCGACACAACAATTTTATGATTGTCATCATACAGCTGCAAGAAAGCCGTCTTTGAAGCCTTGTTTGATGTCTCAAGAATCATTCCGGCATCTTCATTGGAGTCCGACAACATATGAAGTTTCGCTAAAGGATTCGTCATATTTCCTATGCCAATCTTTCCAGTCGTGACTCCTCCGTTGGATGGTCCGACAAACAATGTAGGTTTGCGGCTGTTAAACCCGACCATCAATGTCCCCGAATAATTGTTAATCAGCGCTTTAGATTCAGTATTATCCGTTCCGGCACCGATAACTATTGCATTTGTAGCGTTCGCCCAAGCGAATTTACCCAGAGCCAACGAGGCTGCGCCAACGGTTTTGTTAGCTTGTCCGATAGCCATAGAATTGGCTCCCATTGTTATATTATTCATTCCCACAGTGGCGGAATAGTTACCTTTTGCCTGGTTTTGTGATGTTCCCGATGGTCCGCACAAATCGCAGCCACCCTTTTCTTGCGCCATTATCACACTACTTACAAGTGATAAAGCGATAAATAAAAAATTACGTAGTTTCATAAATCTAAAATTTAAATACTTTAATCAATTTTTAATAAAATTTCCTTTTTGTGTAGCATTACCATCTACACATACTTCATAAAAATACGCTCCGTCCTCAAGTGATGACACGTCAATCGTCAGCAAGCCTCCGCAGCATTCTAATCTACGCTCAAAACGTTTCCGCCCCATGCCATCAGCAATCGCCACCTGGTACCGCCTACAGCCGACATCGTATAGGACTATATTCAAGCGATCATTTGTCGGATTCGGGTATGCCTGCTGGTGTGGCGGAGCCTCCGGTGTCTCATTCAGAGTCCAAGGAATCACGAAATCTTCAGGCAAAAGCTTCCAAACATACACCATGTAACTGCCATAACTTTCCTTGCATTGTCCATAAACGAGGCATCCTCCGTCAAATGTCTTTTGGCAGTGCATTATTCTTATCTTGGTGTCATCAATTTTCAGTCTTTTCGTCCCTCTAAGATTCAACTTATTGTCTATCAAGCATATAACAGCATCCGACGGCATCTCATTATACCCACTTTCCCAATATGTTGCTATGTATATCTCATCGTTACTAACATAGGCCATGCTGCCGAACTGAGCCGTATAATCAGAGGTATCAGCTCTGTCATACACCAAAGTGTCAACGTAATGTCCTTCAGCATCGACTTCAAACACCGCCACATAATAAGAATTGTTCACAACACCATAATGATGCGTCATCGACGACATCAGAAAATGTCCGTTATCTTTCCAACAATCCGTGTAATTCCTGTTATCCTCAAGCCATGGCAACGGATAAGTGGCAACCTTGTCCAACTCGTTGTCAATATAACAAATGCTATGACAGTTGTTGACATAAAATCCTTTCCCTATCAGCATCATGTTATCGCTATTCGGAACCCTGATAATACCGGTAGGCCTCGCGCCATTCGCTCCATGTCCTTCCGTGAAATACTTGCTTTTCAGCACGTTACCGTTTGTATCACATTTCAACAAAGCGTACACACCATTCGTCACATTCGGATATTCCTGCTCGCTGACATCTGTCAAGACAATGACATTTCCTTCATTATCAAAATCCAAGTAAACATCGGTTGTCCACGTCTTATACGGTGCCACCAACGGATAATTATGTTCTTCAAGAATCTCAAGTCCTGGATTCATCACCGTTATCCACAACGTATCGTATTCGTGATCCGTCAACTTCCCTCCTTTGACTCCAACAACAAAAGCATTTCCGTTCTCAAGACACATTGCACTGCAAAAATGCGACTTATATTCTTCAAAACCAATCTTCCTATAAATATATTCACCGTTTCCGGAAACATAAATCACATAAGCATCCGAATATCCCAAGCCGTTTTCATTGTCACACGCCCCGACGATATAATTACCGTCGCCATTACAATCTCCGCCAACGAGCGTCACGCCTTCTTCAACAGGATACGTCACCACCCATTGCTGCGATTGCATAACCAAGGCCTCCATGCATAACGCCAGCAACAAAAATCTCTTCATGACCACAATCTCAACTAATTCAACAAATCTCTCAACGGAGGCAGCTCCTGCGACGGAATAGCCACCTTATTGCCATATACCACATAGTTTTTGTGATGGCAACACGTCCCGTTTCCAATATAATCCAACAGTCCGACTATATCCACCTCAACAAATGCAGGATCTTTAGGCATATAAGCCTGATATCTCGGATCCGACGGCAAAATATGCAGCAACACCTCGAGCTCCCTTGTGTAATAATAGTTAAGCATCTCGTAATCCAAATACATCGGAGTATTATCATTCAAATAATGGAAATACAAATACGGCTCCCCGTTTTCATCAAGATACTCATTTCCGTCAATGGCAATCCTGAACAATCCTACATTAAGACGCCTGAATCCAGCCTGTGGAACATGTTCAGCCCGATAATAATAGTTGATTGTATCCTCAATTATCTCAGCCGCGTCACAGAAAACCGACGGGTCGTCACAGCTACCGCCATATTCTCCGAAATACCAACAGTCACCGGGACCAAACGGACCTTGAACAGGATCTTTAACAGTATTGTCACTCTCATAACGTCCCGAGATGACACAAACATCAATCTCCACCCTATTTCCGACCGTTTCTCCTTTGTCGACAACCACAGCCATCAACGATTTGTCGGTACTGATTCCGTCACCGGCATAGGCCTGTCGCACTGCTTCTGTAATCTCATCATACAAATCCGCTACCACGCTGAGTGGAGCCTCATTGTTTCCATTTACATCAACGAAAAATTCCAACTCCTGCTTGACCGTCTCCAAATATTTCCTTTCCGAAAATGCATACTCCGCATTGAAAAGCGCCTCAACATTCCAAATGACGCTGTCAATCGGCATACATTGTCCGCTTCTCATAACATTTTCTTTATCAGCAATTTGGCGTTTAAACTTATTGATTTGCGATGCTATAGTTCTCGCATTATCAGTATAATCATGATATTCCTCACCTTGAGCAGGCTTATTATTAATAGGTGTGACAAGTTCTTTTTTACATGCCTCAAGATATAAGGCTGCCCCTAACGTCAGCGCTACAATTAGTGAAATCCCTAAAATTTTTCTACGTTTCATAAATATGACTTTTTAAATTAATAAAATAATGGATTACGCACAACAAAATCTTGAATTGTCATCGTCCACAGCTATTTGTGCCCAAACTGCAGACTTTAAAAAAGTGTTTTTATCATGATCCGTTTCATAACTTTTAGCGTTTGTGTTTTCGATGCAAAATTATAACACTTTTTTCCATTTGTCAAGAACTTTTTTCATAATTTTTTTTAACATTTCATTCATTCTCATGCAATTATAGTTAAAAAAATTTTACAATATTTTTGATTGATATTTCAAAAATATGTCGTAACTTTGCATTCCGATAATCAAATAAAAATCTTTACAACAATGTCTATCTCCTTGAAAAACCGTAGCCTGATTTCCATCAGCGACTACACTCCGGAAGAAATATGCCATGTTTTGGACATCGCCGAGGACTTTGAAAAGAACCCTCACCAGAACTTGCTCAACGGACGCATCATCGCTTCGCTCTTCTTCGAACCTTCCACCCGTACACGTCTCAGCTTCGAGACAGCCATCCAGCTGCTCGGCGGCAACGTCATCGGCTTCAGCAGCACCGCCGGCACCAGCGTGCAGAAAGGCGAATCGCTCGCCGACACCATCACAATGGTGGCTTCATACGCCGACCTCATCGTGATGCGTAACCCTATCGAAGGCTCTGCCCGTTTCGCATCGGAAGTGTCGAAAGTGCCGGTCATCAACGCAGGCGACGGAGCAAATCAGCACCCTACCCAGTGCATGCTCGACCTCTATAGCATCCGCAAGACTCAGGGAACTCTCGAAAACCTTGAAATCACGCTCGTAGGCGACCTCAAATACGGCCGCACAGTGCACAGCCTCGTAGAAGCCATGTGCCACTTCAACGCCAAGTTCAACCTCGTCTCCCCTGTCGAATTGAAACTGCCGAGTGTTGTAAAACAGCACATCAAAGACAAACATCTTGAGTATCATCAATATACAGAGCTCGAAGAAGCCATTCCGCATAGCGATATCATCTACATGACACGTATCCAACGCGAGCGCTTCCCGGATCCTGAGGAATACGAAAAAGTGAAGAATTCATACGTTTTGCGCAATGCAATGCTTGACGCTTCAAAGCCTAACTGCCGCGTGCTGCACCCACTTCCGCGTGTCAACGAAATCCATGTCGACGTCGACGCCAACCCGAAGGCTTACTACTTCCAACAGGCACAGAACGGCGTTTACGCCCGCGAAGCTCTGATTGCCACAATCCTCGGATTAAAATAATTTAAAATTTAAAATTCAAAATTAAGAGTTACAAAGTTTTAAATCTTTAAATTTTAAATCTTAAATCTTTAAATGAAAAAGTTATGGAAAAGAGAAAAGAATTAATCGTGTCTGCCATTGAGAATGGCACCGTTATCGACCATATCCCTGCCGACAAAGTGTTCCAGGTCGTGAAGATTTTGGGACTTGAAAAAGTCAGCAACCCTGTGTATTTCGGCACCAACGTGGAAAGCAAGAAATACGGAAAGAAAGGCTTCATAAAGGTTTCTAACAAATATTTCGCACCGGAAGACTACAACAAAATCGGTTTGGTGGCTCCGACAGCTTCAATCATCGAAATCAAAGATTACGAAGTGATTAAAAAACAAACAGTTACGCTTCCTGACAGCATCGAGCACATCGTAAAATGCTTCAACCCTAACTGCGTCACTAACAAAGAACACGATGTTCCGACCAAGTTCACGGTCATAAAAGACGCTGAAGGCAATATCAAACTGCATTGCCACTACTGCGAAAAGAACACGACGCAGGATAAGCTGGAGTTTATATAATAAAAAAGGTCGGCGTTGCCGACCTTTTTTTATGCCTCCCCTGCTGACCCCATCGTAAACGGAGCCACAGTGTCGTTGATGTCCTTTATAGGACCGAAATTCTGTTCGTATTTCTGCAAATTTTCAGCCAACGCCCTGAATAACCTCTTGGCATGCTGAGGTGTCATGATGACTCTCGAACGCACCTTCGCCTTCTGCATAGCAGGAGCAATCTGAGCGAAATCAATAACAAACTCTGTCGGTGAATGGCTTATAATCGCCAAATTTGAATAAACACCGTCCGCAACAGTTTCCGGAATGTCGATGTTTAATTGTTTCTTGTTGTTGTTTTCCATAATTCTATTTATTTAAAAAGCCATTAGCTACTAGCCAATAGCCATTAGGTAATTATTACGGTAGAATAATGCTAATGGCTAATAGCTAACGGCTAATGGCTAATGACTAATTACGCCTCAACCGGTTCAGCAGTAACCACCTCAGGATACATATCTTCCTTCGAACCGACAATCAAATCGTCGTATTCGCGCAAACCTGTACCTGCAGGGATCTTGTGACCCACGATGACGTTCTCTTTCATACCCTCGAGATAGTCGGTCTTTGCGCTGATAGCAGCCTGTGTCAAGACCTTCGTTGTCTCCTGGAATGAAGCGGCCGAGATAAAGCTGTCGGTCTGTAAAGCGGCGCGTGTGATACCCTGAAGCACCTGGTGTGCTGTAGCAGGTTTCGCGTCACGTGCCTCGACGAGTTTCTTGTCGCGACGTTTCAATGATGAATTTTCATCACGCAGTCTTCTTGCCGAGATAATCTGACCCACAAACAATGTATCTGAATCACCTGGATCTGTAACAACGACCTTTCCGAAGATGTCGTCGTTGGTCTCCTGGAACGTAATCTTGCTAACGAGCTCGCCCTCAAGGTATCTTGTGTCACCCGGATCGTCGATTTCAACCTTACGCATCATCTGACGAACGATGACCTCAAAGTGCTTACCGTTGATGGTCACACCTTGTGAACGATACACCTCCTGAACGTTGTTCACGATGTATTCCTGAACCTTCATAGGACCTTCGATAGCCAAGATGTTGGCCGGTGTGATGGCACCTTCCGACAATGGCTGACCTGCCTTCACGTAGTCGTTTTCTGAAGCGAGAACTTCCTTCGTTGTCGGGATGAGATACTTCTTCACCTCACCTGTCTTCGACGTGACAACCAACACACGGTTACCACGCACGAGCTTCTTCTCAAACGAGACCTCACCGTCGATTTCGGAGATGATAGCCGGTTCTGAAGAGTTACGTGCCTCGAAGAGCTCTGTAACACGTGGAAGACCACCGGTGATATCGCCCAGACCTCCAGTAGCACGCGGCTTCTTGGTCAGGATGTCACCAGCCTTGATCTTGTCACCGTCCTCAACCATGACGTGTGCGCCGACAGGCAAGTCGTATGACTTGATGACCTCGCCACTCTTGTCAACGATTGAAATTGACGGGTTCTTCGAGAACTTACGGCCTTCGATGATAACACGCTCGTTGTAACCTGTCTGCTCATCCGATTCATTACGGAATGTGACGTTCTCAACGATGTTGTCGAAACGTGCCTTACCGTCATGCTCAGAGATGATGAGTGAGTTATATTTATCCCATTCGCAGATGATATCGCCTTGGTTGACGTCGCTGCCAGCCGGGATGTACAACTTAGAACCGTAAGGGATGTTCTCTGTGACGAGAGCGATACCTGTATTGTGGTCCAAAATCTTCATCTCACTTGCACGGCTCACCACGACCTGGTACTTGTTGTTGTCCTTATCGACATAGTCCACAGCACGTAAGTCGTTGATAATCATCTTGCCGCTGTAATCTGCCTTAATCATTGAGTCTTCCGATGTGCTCGATGCAGTACCACCTTGGTGGAAGGTACGCAATGTCAACTGTGTACCAGGCTCACCGATTGACTGTGCCGCGATAACGCCGACGGCCTCGCCTCTCTGAACGAGTTTACCTGATGAAAGGTTACGTCCGTAGCAGTTGGCGCAAACGCCCTTCTTCGACTCGCAAGTCAACACGGAACGGATTTCAATGGTCTGGTCTTTCAAAGGTGAATCGCAAATTCTCTTAGCGATGTCTTCAGTGATTTCAGCGCCACCGTTGCAGAGCAACTCGCCTGTCTGTGGATGGAAGATGTCGTGCAAAGCCACACGGCCGAGGATACGGTCGTATAATGACTCGACGATTTCCTTACCGCGTTTCAAAGCACCTATTGACAAACCTCTCAATGTGCCGCAGTCTTTCTCAGTGATGATAACATCGTGAGCGACGTCGACCAAACGACGGGTCAAGTAACCAGCGTCAGCGGTCTTCAAAGCGGTATCGGCCAAACCTTTACGGGCACCGTGGGTTGAGATGAAGTACTCCAACACTGACAAACCTTCCTTGAAGTTCGAAAGAATCGGGTTCTCGATAATCTCAGCGCCACCGGCTGCTGTTGATTTCTGCGGTTTTGCCATCAAACCTCTCATACCGCAAAGCTGACGAATCTGCTCCTTACTACCACGAGCTCCTGAATCCAACATCATGTAAACCGGGTTGAATCCCTGATCGTCCTGAGGCAACAGCTTCATAACCTCGTCGGTCAGCTTGGTGACGACGTGACCCCAAATATCGATAATCTTGTTGTAACGTTCGTTGCCTGTGATGAAACCCATGTTGTATTCCTCACGGATGGCGTTCACTTCCTCATTAGCCTGACGGATCAACTCTTCCTTCACGGATGGAATCAAAACGTTGCCGAGGTTGAACGACAAACCGCCTTTGTAAGCCATGTAGTAACCCATGTTCTTGATATCGTCCAAGAACTTTGTTGTCACAGCTGTACCAAGGAGTTTCACCATCTCACCGATGATGTCACGCAAAGCCTTCTTGTTTAACAGACGGTTGATGTAGCCAAATCCTGCAGGAACAACCTGGTTGAACTTGACACGACCGACTGTTGTCTCCACCATTTCCTCAACGATTGAGCCGTCTTCCTTACGGACCGGCACCTTCACGTAGATGATGGCGTGCATATCGACTTTCTTCTCGTTGTAGGCAATGATAACCTCTTCTGCTGAATAGAATTTCTTGCCTTCTCCCTTCACGATATGCTCTGGAGTGCTCTTACGTGGTTTTGTGATATAATACAGACCCAAAACCATGTCTTGCGAAGGCACCGTGATAGGAGCTCCGTTGGCAGGGTTCAGGATGTTGTGTGATGCAAGCATCAAAATCTGGGCTTCCAAAATTGCCGCGTTGCCGAGTGGCAAGTGCACAGCCATCTGGTCACCATCGAAGTCAGCGTTGAAAGCCGTACATACCAATGGGTGCAGACGGATTGCCTTACCTTCAACCAACTTAGGCTGGAAGGCCTGAATACCAAGACGGTGCAGTGTAGGAGCACGGTTCAACAGAATCGGGTGTCCCTTCAAAATATTTTCGAGGATGTCCCACACGACCGGGTCTTTTCTGTCGACAATCTTCTTTGCCGACTTCACTGTCTTCACAATACCTCTTTCAATCATCTTACGGATGACGAACGGTTTGTAAAGCTCAGCTGCCATATCCTTTGGAAGACCGCATTCGTTCATGTTCAAATCCGGACCGACCACGATAACCGAACGGCCTGAGTAGTCGACACGTTTACCTAGCAAGTTCTGACGGAAACGTCCCTGCTTACCTTTCAAGCTGTCGCTCAATGACTTAAGCGGACGGTTAGAGTCAGTCTTCACGGCGCTTGACTTACGTGAGTTGTCGAGCAATGAGTCAACAGCTTCCTGAAGCATACGTTTCTCATTACGCATAATCACGTCCGGAGCCTTGATTTCGATGAGTCTCTTAAGACGGTTGTTACGGATGATGACACGACGATAGAGGTCGTTCAAGTCTGATGTTGCGAAACGTCCGCCATCGAGCGGGACCAATGGTCTCAACTCAGGTGGTGTCACAGGAATGACCTTCAAAATCATCCACTCAGGACGGTTCTCGACGTGTTTGTTAGCCTCGCGGAATGCCTCAAACACCTGCAGACGCTTCAAAGCATCGGCTTTACGCTGCTGTGATGTCTCTTTATGTGCCTTATCGCGAAGTTCGCCTGCTTCTTTCTCAAGGTCGATCTGAACCAACAAATCGTAGATAGCCTCCGCACCCATCTTGGCGATGAACTTGTTAGGGTCTTCTGCCGGAAGATGCTGATTTTCAATAGGAAGCTTCTCCAAAATGTCAAGATATTCCTCTTCTGTAAGCAGGTCGAGTTTGTTTATGCCTTGTTCGGCCATGATACCCGGCTGGATAACGACATAGCGCTCATAGTAGATGATGCTGTCGAGTTTCTTGGTCGGAATACCAAGCAAAGCTCCAATTTTGTTAGGAAGCGAACGGAAATACCAGATATGCGCCACCGGCACCACCAACTGGATGTGGCCTGTACGCTCACGTCTGACCTTCTTCTCTGTCACTTCCACGCCGCAACGGTCGCAAACGATGTTTTTGTAACGGATGCGTTTGTACTTACCGCAGTGGCACTCCCAGTCTTTCACAGGTCCAAAGATTCTCTCGCAGAATAAACCGTCGCGCTCTGGTTTGTAGGTGCGGTAGTTTATTGTCTCCGGCTTCAACACCTCACCGTATGAACGGTCGGAAATGCTCTCCGGCGATGCCAAGCTGATGGTAATCTTTGAAAAGTTGCTGTTTAATGTGTTATTCTTATTTAAAGCCATAGATTTACAAAATATTAAGAGCTTTATTATTCAAACGTAATTTCAAGTCCGAGTCCGCGCAATTCGTGAACCAAAACATTGAATGACTCCGGTATACCTGGTGTCGGCATGTTCTCGCCCTTGACGATAGCCTCGTATGCCTTCGCTCTGCCGACGACATCGTCTGACTTCACTGTCAAGATCTCCTGAAGGACGTTAGATGCACCGAATGCCTCGAGTGCCCAAACCTCCATCTCACCGAAACGCTGACCACCGAACTGTGCTTTACCACCAAGAGGCTGCTGCGTAATCAACGAGTATGGTCCTATTGAACGTGCGTGCATCTTGTCGTCGACCATATGGTGCAGCTTCAGCATGTAGATGTAACCCACTGTAGCCTGCTGATCGAACGGCTCGCCTGTCTCGCCGTCATAAAGCTGAACTCTACCGTTCTCCGGCAATCCGGCTTTCTTCATATATTCGTTGATTTCTTCCAATGTAGCACCGTCAAAGATAGGTGTAGCGAACTTCAATCCGAGTTCGTGACCTGCCCAACCGAGCACTGTCTCGTAAATCTGACCCAAGTTCATACGTGAAGGCACGCCCAACGGGTTCAACACGATGTCGACTGGAGTACCGTCCTCAAGGAACGGCATGTCTTCTTCGCGAACGATTCTTGAAACGATACCTTTGTTACCGTGACGACCTGCCATCTTATCACCGATGTTCAATTTACGTTTCTGTGCCACGTAAACCTTTGCCATCTGGACGATACCGTTCGGCAATTCGTCGCCAACGCTTGCAACGTTCTTCTTGCGGCTGTAAACACCGTTGATTTCCTTGCACTTGATGTTGTAGTTGTTCACCAACTTCACGATGCAGTCGTTAATCTCAGCGTCTGTAGTCCACTTGTAAGGATTTACAGTCATGTAATCGATCTGTGACAATGCCTTCTGGGTGAATTTCACCTTCTTAGGGATGATGGTCTCCTTGAAGTTGTTGTAAACACCTGTTGAAATTCTGCCGTTCAACATCGACATGAGCTTCTCCATCATGCGAGCCTTCAAGGCGTCGAGCTCTTTCTGGCATTCGGCGTCGAGTTCTGCTATGATGTCCTTATCTTTTGACTTAGCCTTACGATCTTTAACCACGCGTGAGAACAAACGTTTGCCGATGACGACACCCTTCATTGAAGGACCTGCCTTGAGTGATGCGTTCTTCACATCGCCTGCCTTGTCGCCGAAGATTGCGCGCAACAGCTTCTCCTCCGGTGTCGGGTCGGTCTCGCCCTTAGGCGTGATCTTACCTATTAATATATCGCCTTCCTTAACATCGGCACCGACGCGGATCAAACCGTTCTCGTCCAAATCCTTGGTTGCGTCTGCACTGACGTTCGGGATATCGTTGGTCAACTCTTCCAAACCACGTTTCGTGTCACGCACCTCAAGGGTGAATTCCTCGATGTGGATTGAGGTGAAGAGGTCTTCCTTGACGATCTTCTCAGAAATCACGATAGCATCCTCGTAGTTGTAACCTTTCCAAGGCATGAATGCAACCTTCAAGTTGCGGCCTAATGCGAGGTCGCCGCCCTGTGTAGCATAACCTTCGGTAAGGATCTGACCCTTTGTAACCTTCTGGCCTTTTCTTACGATAGGCTTCTGGTTGATGCTTGTGCTCTGGTTTGTTCTTATATATTTAATAAGGTTATATGTCTTCACATCGTCATCGAAGCTCACGAGACGTTCCTTGTCGGTTCTGTCGTACTTGATAGTAATCTTCGTTGAATCGACAAAAATGACTTCGCCGTCGCCTTCCGCTTCGACTAATGTACGTGAATCCCTTGCCACATAATGCTCAATACCTGTTCCGACAATCGGGGCTTCAGGAGCCATCAACGGCACTGCCTGACGCATCATGTTTGATCCCATCAAAGCACGGTTAGCGTCGTCGTGCTCCAAGAACGGAATCAATGATGCAGCGACAGATGACATCTGGTTAGGTGCCACGTCGATGAGGTCGAGCTGGTCTGGTGTGACGATAGGATAATCAGCCACATAACGTGCTTTCAGCATCTCCTCTGTGATATGACCTTCGTCATCCATAGCGGTGCATGCCTGGGCGATGATCTTGTTGTCTTCCTCTTCTGCGGTGAGATAAACAGGCGGATTCTGGAAATCGACGTTGCCTTCCTTAACCTCACGGTAAGGTGTCTCGATGAATCCAAGGTTGTTGATCTTTGCGAACACGCAGAGTGAAGAGATAAGACCGATGTTAGGACCTTCAGGTGTCTCGATTGTACACAGACGTCCGTAGTGTGTGTAGTGAACGTCACGCACTTCGAAACCTGCACGGTCACGTGAGATACCGCCAGGACCCAAAGCAGAGATACGACGTTTGTGTGTCAACTCTGACAACGGGTTGGTCTGATCCATGAACTGTGACAGCTGGTTGGTGCCGAAGAACGAGTTAATCACCGATGACAATGTCTTTGCATTGATCAAGTCGGTTGGTGTGAATGACTCGTTGTCACGGACGTTCATACGCTCACGGATTGTTCTTGCCATACGTGCAAGACCCACGCCGAACTGTGCGTACAACTGCTCGCCCACGGTTCTGATACGACGGTTGCTCAAGTGGTCGATATCATCAACTTCTGCCTTCTGGTTTGAAAGCTCAATCAAATACTTGATGATAGCGATTATATCTTCGTTTGTCAAAACCTTGACGTCTTCCGGAATGTTCAAGCCGAGTTTGCGGTTGATACGGTAACGGCCGACTTCTCCAAGGTCATAACGTTTGTCGGAGAAGAACAACTTCTTAATGATGTCGCGTGCTGTTTCCTCATCTGGCGGTTCAGCGTTGCGAAGCTGGCGGTAGATGTATTCGACAGCGTCTTTCTCCGAGTTGGTTGTATCTTTCTGTAATGTGTTGAAAATGATGGCGTAATCGTTGGTGTTGATTTCTTCTCTGTCGAGGAGGATGGTCTTAACGCCCTTTTCGATAATCTTGTCGATATGTTCGTTTTCGAGTATGACACCGCGTTCGATGACGATTTCGTTACGCTCGATTGTCACGCATTCACCAGTCTCTTCGTTGATGAAGTCTTCAAACCATGAGTGCAACACTTTTGCTGCGAGGCGACGACCCACCACACGTTTCAAACCGCTCTTTGTCACCTTCACTTCCTCGGCGAGGTTGAAAATGTCGAGGATGTCCTTATCGGTCTCATATCCGATAGCGCGGAGCAATGTGGTGATAGGCAACTTCTTCTTGCGGTCGATATAGGCATACATCACGTTGCTGATATCGGTCGAGAATTCCATCCAGGAGCCCTTGAACGGGATGATACGCGCTGAATACAGCGTCGTTCCGTTGGTGTGCACGCTTGAGCCGAAGAAAACGCCCGGAGAACGGTGTAACTGTGAAACCACGACACGTTCTGCGCCGTTTATGACGAAAGTACCCTGTGGTGTCATATACGGAATCAAGCCGAGATACACATCTTGGACGACGGTCTCGAAATCTTCATGCTCCTCATCGTTGCATGAGAGTTTCAGTTTTGCCTTGAGTCTTACGCAATAGCTCAAGCCACGTTCTATACATTCAGCGATAGTATATTGTGGGGCATCAATGTAGTAGTCGAGGAACTCGAGTACAAAGTTGTTTCTGGCGTCGGTAATAGGGAAATTCTCCGCAAATACCTTGAACAGGCCTTCGTTTTTACGATTGTCGGGATTAGTCTCGAGCTGGAAGAAATCACGGAATGACTTCAGCTGAATATCCAGAAAATCAGGATAGTCGAAAGGCTTCTTGATTGACGCGAAACTGATTCTATCTAATTTAATGTCTGCCAAAGTGTTTATGTTTTAATTGTTTCTAAAAGCTATTATATTATATAGACGGCGGGATACAACACAATATAGGCACAAACCTCAACCCCCGTCTATATGGAGGGGCTGAGGTATTTATGCCTGTTGTAGCAGGAAATAAACTTATTTTATTTCTACTTCTGCACCAGCTGCCTCGAGTTGAGTCTTGAGTGCATTAGCTTCTTCTTTGCTCACGCCTTCTTTAACAGCTTTAGGAGCAGCGTCAACTAAGTCTTTAGCTTCTTTAAGTCCGAGGCTTGCTAAGTCCTTAACGAGCTTCACGACTGCGAGTTTCTGTGCGCCGGCTGATTTGAGGATAACGTCGAATGAGGTCTTCTCTTCTGCTGCTGGAGCTGCTTCGCCACCAGCGACTGGACCTGCTACTGCAACTGCTGCTGCGGCTGGTTCGATGCCGTATTCTTCTTTCAAAATTGCTGCGAGTTCATTAACCTCTTTCACTGTAAGGTTTACTAATTGTTCAGCAAAAGCTTTTAAATCTGCCATTTTTTTACGTTTTTATTTGTTATACAATTATTTTTTATTTCTCTTAATCTTTGTTGTGAATGATAATCATTCCGTATTATTCCGGTCTCTCGGATAAGGTCTTCACTATGCCGCTGAGCTTGTTTCCGCCACTCTGAAGAGCGCTGATGACGTTCTTGGCTGGTGACTGGAGCAATGCGATAATGTCGGCGATGAGTTCGTTCTTCGACTTGATGTTGCACAATGTGTCAATCATGTTGTCACCGATGTAGGTGCATTCCTCAATGTATGCTCCCTTAAGAATCGGCTTGTCACAAGTCTTGCGGAACTTCTTGATCAGCTTTGCAGGGGCGTTGCCATTCTCTGACAACATCATTGCTGTCGTGCCTTTGCAGACGTCGTAAAGATCTCCAAAATCCTTACCTGTTCTCTGCATGGCCTTCTTCAGTAATGCGTTCTTCACCACAACAAGCTTGACCTGGCTGTTGAAGCACTGTCTTCTCAACTGACTGGTCTTGTCGGCATCCAATGCCTCGATGTCTGTCAAGTAGAAATTAGGACATGCTGTCAACTGGTCCACTATCGAGTTAATGATAACTTCTTTATCTTCTTTTCTCATGTCAATACTTATTTAAGGGTTTAGATGGCTACTGATTTGACGTCCACTTGAACACCCGGACTCATTGTACTTGAGATGTAGATACTCTTGATGTAAGTACCTTTAGCTGCTGCTGGTTTCAACTTGATGATCATCGAAAGGATTTCCTTTGCGTTGTCATAAATCTTCTCAGCTGGGAAGCTCACTTTTGCAATGCGGCTGTCGATGATTCCGTACTTGTCAACTTTGAAATCAATCTTACCAGCTTTCACTTCCTTAACAGCTTTACCAATTTCCATTGTCACTGTGCCGGTCTTCGGGTTTGGCATCAATCCGCGTGGTCCGAGGATTCTACCAAGAGCACCAACCTTTGGCATCAATGAAGGCATTGTGATAATTACATCGACATCGGTCCAACCGTCTTTAATCTTCTGGACATAGTCCTCGAATCCGACGAAATCAGCACCTGCTTCGGTAGCTTCCTGTGCTTTATCTGGCGTACATAATACCAACACGCGGGTAACTTTACCTGTACCGTGAGGCAGTGTCACACTACCACGAACCATCTGATTGGCTTTACGTGGGTCGACACCTAAACGTACGTTGATATCAACTGAAGCATCGAACTTGGTGTAAGTGATCTGTTTTACGATATCAACAGCTTCTGTCAAGGAGTAGGCCTTGCTTTTGTCGAACTTAGCTAAAGCTTCTTTTCTGTTTTTAGATACTTTTGCCATTTTTTAATTTTTTGTTTGTTCTACAAATGCTTAAGACTTAGTCTTACTTTAAAGGTGATTCGCCTGTAATCTTAACACCCATGCTACGAGCTGTACCAGCTACCATGCTCATTGCCGATTCAATGGTGAAGCAATTCAAGTCCTTCATCTTGTTCTCAGCGATTGCACGGACAGCGTCCCAAGTGATTGAACCAACCTTTGAACGGTTAGGCTCTTTTGAACCCTTGGCGACTTTGGCAGCCTCGAGTACGGAGACAGCTACTGGAGATGCTTTTACAACGAAGTCAAAGCTCTTGTCTTTGTAAACAGTGATGATGACTGGCAAAACCTTACCGGCCTGATCCTGTGTACGAGCATTGAACTGCTTGCAAAATTCCATGATGTTCACACCCTTTGAACCTAATGCAGGTCCGACAGGTGGTGCTGGATTAGCGGCTCCTCCTTTGATTTGCAGTTTAATTAATCCGC
>R20__coassemble_16_pt1 | contig 138641 bp, 99 predicted proteins | sample R20__metabat2_high_PE_049 | metagenome-assembled genome bin R20 | reverse complement strand
TGCGGGTTGCTTCGAATTTGTTTTTATTCCCGTTATTTTTTTTTGGGCTGTTTTGCCATTCGCCCATCGTGGGGGGGGGGGGGGGGCGACCCCGCCCGCGAAATTCTGGGGCGACCGTGGCGGTTTCCATGCCGAAGTTGTTGATGTTCAAAAGGTTGGGCAGCTGCATTTCTGTTACAAAGGCGACAAGGAGACACTCAAAAGCCTCATGCCTGAAATTGAAGTCGAGTTGCGTAATTCAACGAACGACATCACTGCCAAGATGGAGAAACGCGGTGGTGGAATCCTTGACATTCAATTAGTTGACTTTACCGACAAACTTGAAAACTATTACCAGTTGCGCGTCACGTTCAACACCTGCGACTCGATGGGCGCCAACTTCATAAACTCGTGCCTCGAGACGTTCGGTCACACTTTACAGGATTATTTCCTCCGTCGTGGCGAACATGTAGAAATCGTGATGGCGATTTTGTCGAACTACACCCCGAATTGTCGTGTCAAAGTGTGGGTGGAGTGCCCTGTTTACGACCTCGACGGTGTCGACGAACATCTTGACGGTCGGGGATTTGCAGAGAAATTCAAGAAAGCTGTCGACATCGCGCACATTGACGAATACCGCGCCACCACACATAACAAAGGCATCTACAACGGCATCGACGCCGTGGTCATTGCGACAGGCAACGATTTCCGCGCAACCGAGGCGGCAGGTCACGCTTACGCTTCACGCAACGGACATTATGAATCGCTGAGTTCATGCGAAATCAACAATGGAATGTTCAAGTTCCAGTTGGAAGTTCCGATTGCACTTGGCACCATCGGCGGTCTGACAAGCCTCCACCCTCTCGCAAAAGAATCGTTGGAACTTTTAGGTCATCCGTCGGCACCCGAACTGATGACGATAGCAGCCACCATGGGACTCGCAAACAACTACGCCGCCGTCAAATCGTTGACTACCAAAGGAATACAGCAAGGACACATGAAAATGCACCTTGCGAACATCCTGAATCAACTGGGTGCCACCGACGAACAGAAAGCCACTGCATTAGTGCACTTCAAAGACGTCACGGTGACATACGCCGGAGTTGAAGAATTCTTAAAAAACAATGATTAAGTTCCATGCCCACGGAAAATTGATGTTAACAGGCGAATACCTTGTCCTGCAAGGTGCTCGTGCATTGGCGTTGCCGTTGAATCTGGGTCAGTCGCTCGAAGTCACCACCATCAACGACCGAAACGGCATGATTCACTGGGATGCCTACACTCCCAAAGGATTCTGGTTCGCTTCCATCTTCAGCAAGCACGATTTCACCGTACACGCCTCCGACGACATGGACAAGGCCGACAACCTCAGCAGAATCTTCAAAGCCATCAAGTCGTTGAATCCCAATATTTTAGAAGACGCAAACGATTATTTCTTCACAACACGATTGGAATTCGACAAAGACTGGGGACTGGGCAGCAGTTCCACCCTGATTTCTCTTCTCGCACAATGGGCTGACGTGAATCCTTACGAGGTTCTGAGGCAGACTATGGGCGGCTCAGGATATGACATAGCTTGCGCAACAGCTTCACAACCAATAATTTATCGCCTTGAAAACGGATATCCAATCGTTGAAAAAATTGATTTCAGGCCAGCGTTTTCAGATAAGCTGTATTTCGTTTATCAAGGACATAAACAAAGTTCCGGAAAAGAAGTGAAATCGTTTAAAGAAAGAGCAAAAACAATGAATTTTTCATCAGAGGTTTCAGAGATCTCAAATATCTCCAATGAACTCGTCAGAACCTCTTCTTTCAACGATTTCTGCGCTCTTCTTTCTCGTCATGAAGAGATAATGAGCCGTTGTTTGGAACAGCCTCCATTAAAATCACATTATTCTGATTTTCAAGGTGTTATAAAATCACTCGGTGCTTGGGGCGGAGACTTTTTTCTGGCTGCCACAGAACTTTCAGAAAAAGAGGTTAAAGATTATTTTTGTAAAAAAGGCCTTAACGTAGTTATCAAGTACGACGATATAGTCCTCTAGTTTTTGCAACTTTGCTACTTGAAAATTATGCTTAAAAAATATATCATTATATTGGTTTTGCTGGTTTCTGCAACCATGCTGAAGGCTCAGAATCTCAATGCCGAGCGTCTGCCTGACATGAATGTGCCACGTGCCGGACACAACGTGTTTTATGCCGATGGCGAGCTAACGGTGGTGGGCGGACACACCTCAGGTTTTGTGCTCACTCCGACTGCCGAATATTTCAGTGACGGCGTGTGGCATGTTGTACCTACCGTGTATTCGCACGACAACGGCATGGCTGTGGTGCTCAATGATGGCAAGCAGGTTTTACTCGCCGGCGGCCACGAGAAAAACTTAGGCTTCGGACAAAGTTTCGAGCTTGAGATTTACGACCGCGAGCGACATTCGTTTGAAGGCTTCGGCACACTTGAACGTAACAGAGCATTCGCACAAGGCATTGAACTCGACAACGGAAATGTTCTGATTTGCGGCAACCACAAAGGCAACGACTGCTTCGAGATGTTCGACGGACAGAGGGCATGCCACCATGTGAAAGACGTGGCTGTATGGCGCTCATCGCCTTATCTGCTTCCCATTTCCAACGACGATGTGTTGGCTTTCGGCACAGTATGGCGTGGACGTTTTGAGCCTTGTGATACAGTTGACCATCTCAATGGCGAACCATTCTGTGTACCACTACTAAAAGACTGGATTCCAATGATTTATAATCAAAACAGCCACGCTAATCAGTCGTTTATTGGCGACAAAGAGGCTGGCGATTATTCATACATCATTGCAGCGCAGAATCTTGACGGCGAAATAGCCTTTATCCATATCCAAGACACAGTGTTTTCGATTTTGCCGACCTCCTCGTCTGTCCCGACATCATCGGAATGGGGAAAGATACATTACAACCGTGTCGCTGTAGCCGACCGCAATACCCATAAAGCCCATCTCGTTGGCAACGATGCCGATGGTCGCGCATACGTGGTAATGGTTGAATACGACAAGAATCCTGCACCACTAACCTTATATTATACCGAGCCTCTGCAAGATTTCGGCGATGCCACTCCATTGCTCACTCCCGACGGCAACCTCATCGTCATAGGAGGCATCATCGACGACAACTTCACACCTGTAACATCAGTGTGGCTGCTGCATACAGGCACCGAAAAAGCTTTATCGGAAACACACACCTATTCAGCTTGGCTGTGGATACTTTGCAGTTTGGTACTAATTGCAATTGTTTTAGTTATTGCTAAACGCATTCACAAACCTACACAGCCTACGTCACAGCTCGATGCCGCTTCAAAAGAAATGATGGCGCGCATCAAAAACATAATGGAAACACAGCAGCTTCATCTGAATCCCGACTTGAAAATATCTGATGTTGCTGAGGCTGTAGGTATAAACAAAAACGCCGTTTCAGCTTGCATCAACGCTAACGGAAGCACTTTCAGCCAGCTCGTTAACGACTATCGCCTAGAATATGCCAAAAAGTTGCTGCGCCAGTCGCCCGACATGAAGATTGCCACCGTCGCACTTGAATCGGGATTCGCCAACGAAAGGTCTTTCTTCAGAGCTTTCAAGGCTGCCACAGGCACCACTCCAAAGGATTGGGTAAAGCAAAATCAGACAAAATCATAATCCAAAATGACTGACAATTTATACAAACGACTGACAAAGTGTAATTTGTCAGTCGTTTTTTTGTATTGAATAGTAGCTGTTTCAGTGCTTTAGGCTAAATTTGCACACCTTATTTATTGTGTCAATAGTATTTATTAACATCATGAAAACTAGAACATTATTATTTTGTCTGCTTGTGCCGTTTATGGCATTAGTTTTTAACAACTGCGACAAAAGCAGCAGTTCAGGAGGCGGCGCATCGTTGACTCCGTCGGTATCAGTCGATCAAGTATCATTTGACAACGGGGCCTCCAGTCAGATTGTCACAATAAACCTCGGAAGATACAAATACTTCGGTGCTTTTATCGATGAAATAGTTGACTGGTGTGATGTCGAAATCCTGAGAGCGCAAGGCAAAGTGAAAATCACCACAACACCTAACACAGGTAGCATAGCGCGTGAATGCCATGTCCAAATCTGGGTATCCAAGACAGGCGATCCTAATGACGAGGATGAAGAATGGTTCACAGTGCTTGTCCAGCAGAGTGCTACTGGCGGTGGAGGCGGCGGAGGCACCACCGATAAATGGGTTGACCTCAGTCTGCCAAGCGGCATCTTATGGGCTTCTTACAACGTTGGAGGCAGCAAACCTGAAGACTACGGCGACTATTTCGCATGGGGTGAGACTGACACTAAAGTGGCATTCACATGGTCTACATACGGACATGCAGCATGGGGTGAAGACATCTATGGTCGGGAAGGTTATTTTTTAATCAAATACTGCTCTCGTCAAATGGATGGTTTGGAGGGCTTCACCGACAACCTCACAGAACTCCAGCTGCAAGATGACGCCGCAAAAGCAAACATGGAAAGCGGGGCAAGAATTCCATCAAAAGAGGAATGGCAAGAGTTGAAAGATCACACAACACACGATTACGCCGAAATTAATGGCATAAGTGGCAGACGTTACACTGGCTCTAACGGAAAAAGCATTTTCATTCCTTTCGCCGGTTATATTAATAATGAGTCTATGAATGACGATAACTTCTACGGATATTATTGGTCAAATGCACTCTATACAAACGTGCCTAATTATGCATGGGTTTTCGTCTGCGGAGAGGGAGGCTGTAATATTAACAGCCAACAAACGCGTATTTTAGGTGCCTCAGTACGTGCTGTGCGTTCCGGAAAATAAATAACAATTAAATATTACAATCATGAAAACAAGAAAACTATTATTATTTTGGCTGCTTATGCCAGTATTAGCATTCGTTTTGGGCAGCTGCGACAAAAGCAGTGGCAGCTCTGGAGGCAGTGCATCTGTGACTCCTTCAGTATCAGTTGAAGAAGTCTCATTTGACAATGATGCTTCCAGTCAGATTGTTACAATAAACCTCGGAAAATACAAATTCTACGGTGCTATCGTCGATGATGCAGGCGCAGGCTGGTGCACAGTCGAAATCCTGAGAGCGCAAGGCAAGGTACAAATCAACACAACACCCAACAATGGCACCACAGCTCGTGAATGTAGTGTTGGAATCTGGGTAGCCAACACCAACGACCCTGATGACGAAGACGGAGAATGGTTCACGGTATCTGTCAGACAGGAAGCTGTAGGTGGCGGAGGAGGTGGTGGTAGCGACACTCCATCAGTGACACCTAACAATCTCACATTCAATTATGATGCTTCTTCGCAGATTGTGACAATAAACAAAGGTGAATACAGCCATTATGGTGCTTCTTTAGGTGATGGAGCACACGGCTGGTGCAATGTGACTGTGCTTGAAAACAATCAAGTTGAAATCAGAGTGTCGATAAACAGTAACACCACACCACGCCAAGGCACTATCAACTGCTGGGTAGCGGATTCACAATATCCATCGGATGATGAAAAAGTGATTTTGCCTGTAACGGTGACACAGAATGTTTGTGATTTACAAGTCGATGAGGCTACTTGGATGAGATTCAATTTCGAGATGGAAGCCGACAGAACCTGCACATGGTCATACGACGGCGGCGGTCAGTTTACAGTTTCTGAAATGAAATACATTTGGTTCAGAGAATTCCAAGACATGCACGTCACACAGTCAAACGACACTGTCACATTCTGGGGATCAGCCGCAACAGAAGGTCCGAACGGCGACATTTATTACTATAACAACCGTTATGTATGGTTTATGATTACAGGCTTTAGCTTACCTTACGACCACTGCGAACTGTGTTTGGTTAACTACGATTACAACGGTATGGGACATAACCCCGACCCTAATGGAAATTGGCAAACCGACACCATTTATGCACATGTCAGAATGCAGCACATCCCACTTTATAGCTACGATCTTCATCTTAATCCCAGCAGCAAAACTGGTGAGTTACACTTCTATTATGAAGGAACCGATATGGATGTGCTTGAAGGACATTACAACAGTTTCGCACGCACAAAAGATGACTATTTCCAAGAAGAGGATTATGTATGGGTTGGCCGCGACAGGGATGAAGGCGCAGTGGAAGTGCATTTCACTTTAAAGTAATCCCACACAATATAGTGATTCTACACCCCAGTTGGACAAAAACCTTCTGGGGTGTATTTTAATAAAAAAGACTATTTTTTTCTCAAAAAAGATATTCATATTATCAAAATTATTTTGTATAATTGCAGTTTGGAATTATGTGAAGTAAATTTTTTGATGAAAAATTGGAAATACATCATAAGTCTCTCATTCTTAATATGTTTGCTTTTAGGAACGCAGAAATACGCTGTCGCCGAAAACGAACATGAAGAGAATTTCAATGCCGGCGAGGTTATAATCGAGCATATCCTTGACTCGTATGACTGGCACATTTTCACCTGGAAAGGCCATCATGTGAGCGTCTTTCTGCCTTGCATAGTCTTCAACGAGGGCAAATGCTACACTTTTTCGTCAAGAGTATTTCATGAAAACGACCAATATGTCACGGTGAACAAAACGAACTCAGAAGAGCTTGTTTTTGCCATTCCGCACGAAGGACAATACAAAGGTAAGATAGTGATTATCAACGCCGACGGCTCACAAAAACGTCCGTTCGACATCTCAATCACGAAGAATGTCATGGCGCTGTTTATCTCGTGCACAATCATTCTGGTGCTGTTCTTCCTTGTGACGAGAGCCTATCGCGAACGCGGTGAGAAAGCTCCCAAAGGACTGCAGTCGCTGTTTGAGATGCTCATCGTCTACGTGCGCGACGATATCGCACGAAAAGCCATCAATGAGAAGAGCGTAGACAAGTATCTCCCCTATCTCATCACGGTGTTTTTCTTCATCTTCATCAACAATTTGTTGGGACTGATCCCGATTTTCCCATTCGGGGCGAACATCACTGGAAACATTGCGGTGACTGCCACCTTGGCGCTTTTTACCTTCTTCATCACGAACCTTCTCGGAAACAAGGAATATTACAAGGACATCGTAAACACCCCGGGCGTGCCGTGGTTTTTGAAGTTCCCGTTGCCTCTCATGCCTATCATTGAGACGGTGGGCTGCTTCACCAAGCCGTTCGTGCTGGCGGTACGTCTGTTTGCCAACATCACAGCGGGACACATCGTGGTGCTTGGCTTCATCAGCAGCATCTTCATCGTGGCGCATATAAGTGCGGCGGGAGGCGGCGCAATGTCAGTTTTCTCGCTGATTCTTGTCATCTTCGTCGACTGCATCGAGCTGCTGGTGGCGTACATCCAAGCGTATGTTTTCACCTTGTTGTCGGCCTTGTATTTCGGGATGGCAAGCAAAGAACATCATCATTAAATTTTGAATTTTAAATCTTTAAATAAATTAAAGTTATGTCATTATTAGTCATGTTACAAGAAGTAGCAAACGCAGTGGTCGACTTGGCACCTCTCGCAAAGTTAGGCGCAGGTCTCGCTGCAAGTATCGCAACCATCGGTGCAGCATTGGGTATCAGCAAAATCGGCAGCAGCGCATTGGAATCAATGGCTCGCCAGCCTGAGGCAGCAGGTAACATCCAGACAAGCATGATTTTGGCAGCCGCTTTCGTGGAAGGTGTTTCACTTTTCGCAGTGGTCGTCTGCTTGCTCGTCGCTGTTGGTTGAGAAACGAGGTTTTGGATTGTAACGGTTGGTTGCAATCCAAAACCATTTAACAAACGAAACATTAAACATTATGGAATTGATAACTCCTGATTTCGGGTATTTCTTTTGGATGGTGATAGCCTTCGGCATCGTCTTCTTCTGTCTGGCAAAATTTGCCTTTCCGGTCATAGGCAAGGCTTTGAAGACACGCGAGCAGAAGATTAGCGAGGCACTCGAACAGGCTGAGCGCACACATGAGGAGATGAAGAATCTTCAGGCGAAAAACGAAGAGATGCTCAAGCAAGCCAAAGAGGAACGCGAGAACATGCTCAACGAAGCCCGCCAATACCGTGACAAAATCATCGAAGAAGCCAAGGAAAAGGCGAAAGATGAGACAAACAGACTCGTGGAATCGGCAAAAGAGACCATCGAGAACGAACGCAAGGCGGCGATGACCGACATCAAGAACGAAATCGCCAACATCTCGATAAAAGTCGCGGAGAAGATTCTCGAAAAAGAACTTTCGACCGACGAGGCACAACTGAATTATATCAACGAAATTATCAAAGAAACTGATAATCAATAAGATAGTATGAAAAACACACTTCTGATACGCCGCTACGCCAAGGCATTCCTCGATTTCGCCATCAAAAACAACATGACGGAACAGGGACTTGCTGACCTCGAGCTCATCACAAATACGCTCAAGAGCCATCGCGAGTTGCGTAACATACTGTCTCAGCCGTTTTTGCCGAAAGCCAAGAAAGAAGCCATCATGAGCAGGATTTTTGGAGACAAAATCTCTGATAACACATTGAAATTCATCACGTTAATGCTCGACAAGAACCGTCAGGACATCATCCCGATGATTCTCGTCACTTACCGTGGACTTTATAACGAATACAAAGGCATCGCCGAGGTGACGATAACAACCGCGGTGAAAATCGATGAGCCGACGCAGCATAAGCTTCTCTATTTTGTAAAAGACAAAGTCAGTGGCAACGTCGTGATTATCAACAGGATAGATAAGAGTATCATCGGAGGTTTCATCATCAATTATCTTGATTATCAGTACGACAGGAGCATTCGGAATGAACTGAAGAGCTTGCAGTCGATATTCAACGATAATCTTTATGTTAAAGGATATTAAAAAAAGAAGATATGGGAACAATAAAACCCGCTGAGGTATCAGCAATTTTGCTTGATGAGTTGACGAACTTCGAGAACGAGGCGTCGCTTGATGTGAAGGGCACGGTGCTCAACGTCGGTGACGGCGTGGCGCGCGTCTATGGCATGAGAGACGCTGAGGCGGGCGAGCTTGTGGAGTTCGAGAAAAACGGCGCTATGGGCATCGTTTTGAACCTCGAGGAAGACAACGTCGGCGTGGTGCTTCTGAACGAAGCCGGCAACATCAACGAGGGCGACACTGTCGTTTGCACACACCGCATCGCATCAGTGAAAGTGGGCGAAGGCCTGCTCGGACGTGTCATCAACACCCTCGGACAGCCTATCGACGGCAAGGGCGAGATCAAAGGCGAGACCGTTGACATGCCATTGGAACGTAAGGCTCCGGGCGTCATCTTCCGCAAGCCTGTTGACGAGCCGTTGCAGACAGGCATCAAGGCCATCGACGCCATGATTCCTATTGGACGCGGACAGCGTGAGCTCATTATCGGCGACCGTCAGACAGGAAAGACAGCCATTGCTATCGATACCATCATCAACCAGAAAGAGTTTTACGACAAGGGCGAGCCTGTTTATTGCATTTACGTGGCAATCGGACAGAAAGGCTCCACCGTCGCCAACATAGTGCAAAGCCTTGAAGACCATGGTGCTTTGCCGTATACCATAGTGGTCGCCGCCACCGCTTCCGACGCAGCAGCAATGCAGTACTACGCACCGTTTGCCGGCGCCGCCATCGGCGAATATTTCCGTGACACGGGACGTGCAGCGCTCATCATCTATGATGACTTGTCGAAACAAGCCGTGGCATACCGCGAGGTCTCGTTGCTTCTCCGCCGCCCACCGGGACGTGAGGCTTATCCAGGTGATGTGTTCTACCTGCATTCACGTTTGCTGGAGCGTGCAGCGAAGATTATCAACAACGACGAAATCGCAGCGAAGATGAACGACCTTCCGGAGTGCTTGAAAGGCAAGGTGAAAGGCGGCGGCTCGTTGACGGCACTGCCAATCATCGAGACACAGGCTGGCGACGTGTCGGCGTACATCCCTACTAACGTCATCTCCATCACCGACGGACAGATATTCCTTGAGACGAACCTGTTCAACGCTGGTATCCGTCCGGCTATCAACGTGGGTATCTCGGTGTCGCGTGTCGGTGGCAAGGCTCAGATCAAGTCAATGAAGAAGGTGGCAGGAACGTTGAAACTCGACCAGGCACAGTTCCGCGAACTTGAGGCGTTCTCGAAATTCGGTTCCGACCTTGACGCAGCTACGCAAGCTGTGCTCGACAAAGGACGCCGTAACGTACAGATATTGATACAGCCGCAATCGTCGCCGTTGCGTGTAGAAGAAGAAGTGGCAATCATATACTGCGGCGTGAACAATCTTTTGAGAAAGATTCAGCCGAATCAGGTGGCGGAGTTCCAAAAACGTTATCTGTCGCTGCTCAACACCACACAGAAAGAAACGATGAACGCGCTGCGCACAGGAAACTATGGCGATAACGAGAAAGCCATCATGACAAAGGCGGCAGAAGAAATCATCAACGCAATGACTAAGAAAGACTGATAATCATGGCAAATCTCAAGGAAGTAAGGACACGAATCAACTCGGTAAACTCGACGATGCAGATCACTTCGGCGATGAAGATGGTGTCGGCATCAAAGCTCCGCAAGTCGCAGACAGCGATTCTGGCGTTGCGTCCGTATGCTTCCAAGCTTCAGGAGATAATGTCGCGTCTCTCATCGTCGTTGCAAGCATCCGCTGAAGGCGTATATGCCAAAGTTCACAAGGAAAATCCGGAAGACGAGAAGATTCTTTTGATTCCTGTGGCATCCAACAAAGGACTATGCGGAGTGTTCAACGTCAACGTGCTGCGTGAGACGCTCAACGTGTTGAAAAACGATTACAGTGCCCAATACGAGAAAGGAAACGTCGACATCCTATGCATCAGCAAGAAGATTGAAGAGACGCTGCGGTTCAGGAAATATCGCGTGTCGGGCAACGAGAACGAACTCCTCGACAAACTTTCGTATGAAAACGCGTTACCGTTTGCAGAAAGGCTGATGGCCGACTTTGCAGAAGAGAAATATGACCGTATCATCTTCATTTACAATCAGTTCAAGAATGCAGGCACGCAGATTTTAGTGAAGGAGCAGTTCCTACCAATAGTCGGCGCGGAACTCGCTAAAGACGACGAGAAACCAGTCGATGAAATAGAATACATCTTCCAACCATCGAAAGAAGAGATTCTAAATTCATTGATACCCAACTCATTAAAGTTACAATTATACAAGATTTTGCTCGACAGTTTCACTTCGGAACACGGTGCGCGCATGGTATCGATGACTAAGGCCACCGACAACGCCGCCGAGCTGTTGAAAGACCTTAACCTGTCGTACAACAAAGCGCGTCAGGGTGCCATCACGAACGAAATCATCGAGATTGTCGGCGGCGCTAACGCGTTATAAAAACTTGAATGATGATTAACAACGAGGAATTGAGACAAAAATACTCTCCCGAAGGGTCGGCTTTGCGAAATTTGCAAAACAAAATGTTGGAAGAGGTCTTGTTCCTTGACAAGATATGCAGAGAAAACAACTTGACATATTTTCTGACCGGCGGCAGTGCTTTGGGTGCGATTAGACACCACGGTTTTATACCCTGGGATGATGACATGGATATCGCGCTGCTCAAAAAAGATTATCGCAAACTTTTGAAAATTCTTAGAAATATAGATTCAGAAAAGTATGTGCTTCATGACAGACTTTCCGATTTCAATTATATCAACGATTTTCCAAAGTTTAGAGAAAAAAAAGGCGATTTGTTAGGATCATTTCCGAAACGCGGTAAGTTATACAAGTATAAAGGGGTTGGAGTTGACATCTTTTGTGTTGATAAAAACAGTTTTATCCGTTCTTTTATCTGCGCGAAGTTAAGAGTTGCCCTCCTTCATTACACTTATCTCATTAAAAATGATTGGTTGAGGAAAGTCGTAACGAAGTTTCAGTGGGTGGTTTTTCACTGTCTGACTCCTTTGACATGGCCTTTGAATGCGTTCAGGAAAAAAGGAGAAATACATTATGGCCTGGGACAAGGTCCGGCAAAGCACTACATGTGGGAATCGGAGGTGTTTCCGGTAGTTGACATGGATTTCGAATCACTGCAGTTATCCATACCGAACAACGTAGACGCTTTTCTGACCAACATTTACGGCGATTGGAGAACTGTGCCTGACGAAAAAGAGATTGCCAAAACAATACATAATTTTGAACTCATTGCTAAAAACAGTAATCATGAATAATATGAGCCAAATTAGTGAGAAAAACACAAAAGACCAGTTGGTTATCGGTTACACCACGGGAGTGTATGACCTGTTTCATATCGGTCACTTGAACCTATTGAAAAATGCCAAGGGTATGTGCGACAAACTTGTTGTTGGTGTGACTGTGGACGAGCTTGTCGCCTATAAGGGCAAGCAGGCAATGATTCCTTTCGAGGATAGGATTGAGATCGTGAGATCATGTAAATACGTAGATGCCGCAGTGCCTCAATATGACATGGATAAACTCACGGCTTGTAAGAAATTGGGCGCGAAATTCCTGTTCGTTGGTGATGATTGGTATGGAACCGAAAAATGGATTAAATACGAGGAAGAGTTCGCCAAAGAAGGCATAAAAATCGTTTATTTCCCATACACAAAGGGAATTTCATCCACAAAGATCAATGCTGCATTGGATGCTGTTCGCAAGCATGATTTGCACGATGTGAAATAATATTGCATATGATTGACAAGGAATATTGTTTGAGCTCATACATGGCGTACCGATACACCTATAAAGACGGTGTTGACTATGCCGAAGGAATGTGCCATAAAAACTTTGAACCGATTCCTGACGACAAAAAAACCGCTGTGAAATCGGCCCGTGAGATTGATGAAAAAATACAGCGTGATTTTGACAGGCTTCATGGGAAGTATAAAAAAATCGGCATTCTCCTTTCGGGAGGCATGGACAGTGCCGTGCTGGCTTCTTATATGAAGCCGGGCAGCTACGCCTATACATTCGTATCAAAACAGTCAGAGGTTTTTGACTCTGATATCAAGAGGTCAAAAGAGTATTCCGAGAAGTATGGCCTCAACCAAAAACTTATCGACATTTCTTTTGACGATTATAAAGCATTCACCCCCATCGTTACAAAACACAAATGCGGTCCTGTACATTCTATCGAGCCGCAAATATACAAGGCAGCCAAACAAGCGCAAGCAGACGGCGTGGAACTTATGATTATCGGAGACGGAGCAGACTATGTTTTTGGCGGCATGGATCAGTTGCTTGGCAAAGATTGGAAATATGATGAGTTTGTGAATCGCTATATATCCTTGGATCCGGAATTGGTCCTTACACATCCCAAATACGTCTACGAACCATTTGAGAAATACCGTATCGGGAAAGATGACATAGACTTTCAGGGATTCATGGATGATTTGTGTACAAATGAGAGTTATAGCTCCTACATGAACGCGTTTAATGCGTCAGGACTGCCTTACTTCGACCCTTACGAAGACTTGGTAATGGCCGAGCCGAAAGACCTTCAACGAATCAGAAACGGTGAATCCAAATATCTCATCAGAGATTTATACAAAATGAAATATCCTGAGCGTGAGGTTCCTAAAAAGATTCCGATGCCACGCCCTGTCGATATGATTTTCAAAGACTGGCCGGGACCTACACGGAGCGAGTTCCGTAAGGATATTCCAATGAACAAGTTGTCGGGTAACCAAAAATGGCAACTTTGGTGCGCAGAGTTATTTTTGAATTTGACTTTTGGCAATGATTGAAAAGGATGAAATTCATTGCTTATCTAATATGCTATTGTATTTATCCTTTCTTCTTTCTGTTTCCAAGAAATAGAAAGAAATGGGCTTTTGGAAGTTTCCGCGGCGCCTTTAACGACAATGCAAAATATCTGTTTGTCCACGCTTCCGAGCATTTGCCTGAGATCAAGTGCGCCTGGCTAAGTATCAGCAAAGCTACAGTAAAGGACATCAAGGCAAACGGCCTGGTGGCGTATTATATTCTTTCCCCAAAAGGAATTTGGCATGCTTTAACCTCAAAATATTGGTTTTTCAACGCTTATTCTTCCGATATCATGTTTTGCTTATCGGGAAATGCGAAATTGGTTAACCTATGGCACGGCTTACCTATGAAGCGCATTGAATTTGAAATCACCTCGGGTCCTTTGGCTGACAGATACAAGAAAAAAACTCTAAAAGAACGATATTTTCATCCGGAATCGTTCCATCGGCCTGATTTTGTGGTGTCGTCAACGCCATTTTTCTCCGATATTTTTTCCCGTTCTTTCCGTATTCCAGAACAGCATTGCCTTGAACTGGGTTATCCACGTAACGAGATTCTGCTGTTCTCTGAACAAGAACGAACAGATTACATCAACAAGTATGAGCCGGTTTTGACTAAAACATTGGTTGACGATATAGTGAAAGGCACTTACCAGCACGTTTTCATCTATATGCCAACATGGCGCGATTCACAACGGGATGTTTTCGTTCAGAGCTTTGACTTGAACAGGTTGGACGGCATACTGAAAACGAACAACTCGCTGTTGCTGCTTAAGCCTCATGCCAACACCTGTGTCGACACATCTGGCATTAAAAATTATCAGAATATCATATTTTTAGACTCCGGGACAGATGTCTACCCGATACTGCCTTATACCGACGTGTTAATCACCGACTATTCATCCATTCTGTATGATTACATCCTTATGGAAAATCATGATGTCATATTGTATTTATATGATTATGATGATTATTTGAAGGACAGGGAATTATTTTATCCGTTTGACGAAAACGTTGTCGGGAAAAGAGCCATGAACTTCGACGAACTGTGCCAGTGCATCGGACAAGGCGATTTTAAAATTGACGAAGCGCAGCGCAAAATGATTGTGGAAAAATTCTGGGGAGAAACGATGAAACATTCTCCGTGTGAAAAAATTGCCTCATGTTTTTTGTCAACAGCTGCGAGTAAGTAGTCCTTTCGTTACCATTTTTCTGAATACAACCAACATATTCCCTTTCTTGAACTGTCCTTTCAAGGCAAAGCCAAGCCATAGCACCAGCGTCCCGCCCCATTTTACAAGCTCCATGAAAAGACGTTTTATGTAACTCCAACGTGAGATGTCAAGAGTGCGTATACGCTCGCTCATGCCGATGCCTTCACCCATCTTGCAAATAAATTCTTTGGTAGTTCTTGAAGGTGGGATAATATGCTGAACCTCAACGTCAGGAAAATAATATATTTTGCCGCCTTGATTCCTGATGCGGTTAAAGATATCCTTTTCCTCTCCACCCATCAAGTTTTTCCTGCTCCTGCCAAGCTTGGTGTTGAAGTCGCCGACAGCCTCAAGACAAGACCTTCTAATACCCATATTGGCACCGATAGGATATTTCCCTTTCTTGAACAGTCTGACACGATTGCCCAAATCAATGGCAGAGATCCAAGATTTATTCCATTTTGCCAACCATTCAGGTGTGACACCTGATTCAAACAAAGGTGTTATCTTCCCCCCGAAAGCATCGGCGTCGGGATAGTCTTCCAGATTCCTGACAAGGTTTACGAGATAATCTTTTTGCACAAAAGAGTCGTCATCCAAAAACAGCAGTATTTCGCCACGGCTTTCCTTGATACCTCTGTTTCTCGCAAACGAAAGGCCTTGGGCGGTCTCTAAAAAATAACGGAACTTCACCTCAGGATAATCGGATTGGAACCTGATGCATTCCTTCTCGGTATCGTCAGTGGAGTTGTTGTTGACCAATATTATCTCATAGGAATCAGCAGAAAACCCATTGGTAGCAATGCATTGCAGCGCACCATACAAGTATTTGTCGCGGTTATATGTACAAACAATTATAGAAATCATGACACCTTTTTTCGTAAAGGATAGACAACGACACCTATTCCGAACATTATGACGATGAACGAACTGAAGAATGCGAGGGTCTTCCCTATTCTCCATATCTTCGGTTCATAGCGCATCACTATCTCGTGCTGACCTGCCGGAATGACTGCCGAGCGCAAAATGTAATCGGCGCGGAACAACGGACGTTCAACACCGTCAATCCACATAGTCCAACCTTTCTTGGTCCATATTTCGGAAAAAACGACAATTTCATCTTTTGAAGAATCGAAGCTGTATTTAAGTTCATTTGGCTTATAGTCAACAAGTGTGATTGTGCCTTCCGCAGGTGAGGCTTTGAAATCTCCAACAACATTCTTAAACTCATTGTTTACTATCGCCACTTTGCTCACGTCGGTGTCGGCGATGGCGTCGATTTCCTCATTCGGTGTCGCCACCCATTTTATTTCAGAAGCAATCCAAGCATTTCCGAAAGCCTCATAGTTCTTTGAAGCCACTTTCGTATTGTCTTTCGGATAGATTATATACTTGGTATTCAACATGTTAAGAACTTTCCAATAGTTCAAATCACGTTTGCTCAGATATTGGTCTATTACATCCTGATAACGACGTAACTTCGCTCCATGGTAGCCGCCCACCGACTTGTGGAAATACGAGGTGCTCGCGTCGTTGAAAGTGCTCACCGTGAGGTTAATAACACGATAATCAAGGTCTTTATCCTGCAGAATCTGCCTGTCGACATCGCTCAAAGTGAACGGCTTTTCGGTTTTGCGTTTGTCGATGAAATTACTGTTGTTTAGGTAGCGTTTGTCGATGGTGTACATGTCAAAAACGACCAACAACGCCAATATAGGGAACATGTATTTCTTGTTCAGTTTCCCACTGACGCCCAACAAGATAACAATTCCTGCGATGCAAATATACAAGAAACTGCGTATCGCATCGTGGCGGAAAATTGATACACGCGTAATCTCAAGCTGTTCGGCGAAGGTGGCATAAAGCGCTCCATCCTGACCGGCCTGCAGCTGTTTGAACTGCATGGCTTCAGCTTTACTCAAGAAGTTGAAAAATGTCTGCGGCATAGCATAAAACAGCAGGCAAAGTCCTCCTGTGATTCCCAATGAGATATACAGATATTTCTTGTTTTGCTTAAGCGCATCAGGGTTTTTGATGAGTTCTGCCAAGGCAAGGAATGCCAGCAACGGCATGCATACCTCGGCAATCACCAATGTCATCGATACGGCACGGAATTTGTTGTAGCCAGGGATGTAATCAAGGAAGAAATCGGTAAATCCCATGAAATTCTTGCCCCAGCTAAGCAATATCGAGAGCACTGTGGCGGCGAGAAGCACCCATTTGTAGCTGCCTTTCACGATAAAAAGTCCCAAAACGAATAGCAAGCATGTTATCGCACCCACATAAACCGGCCCGCTGGTACCTGGCTGGTCACCCCAATAGGCATTTTGCTGCGCTATGGTGGAACGGAAGCGCGCATCGCATTTGTCTAAAGCGGAATTATCGTTGCCGATATATCCTGACGCACCGCCTTTTGCATTCGGAATCATCAAGCTCCAGGTTTCTCCTATACCGTAGCTCCACTGCGTGACGTAGTCTCTGTCAAGACCTGTGGTTTGATTTTCGACATTTTTCGTTAAGACAGGCTTGCCACGCATCGTCTCTTTTCCGAACTCATAGTTGGCGTACAGCGTAGTGAAGCACGTCATCACAGCAAAGACAGCCGCCACAAGCAGACATGCCGAAGCTTTAAAGAAACTGTCAAGTTTTTTGGCCCTTATGCTGATGATAAACTCCGCAATTATATAAATGACTACGATAAAAACGAGGTAATATGTTATTTGCAGATGGTTGGCCTTCAGTTCCAACGCCAAGGCAAAGGCTGTTAAAGCGCTGCCCCACAGATATTTCCCTTTGTATGCAAGGATGATGCCGGCAAGAACCGGTGCCATATAAGCCATTGCGATTGCTTTGGTGTTGTGTCCTGCCCCTATCACGATGAAAAGGTATGAAGTGAAACCGTAGGCGATGGCACCTATGGCACTGGCTCCGATGCCGACACCCAACACCAACAAGAGAATGAAGAAACCCAACATGGCAATGAACACGCTGCCCAAAGGACTCGGCAAACCCAACGACAGAACCTGATGCACATAGTAGAAAAGATTTGTCTTTACCGGTACGGAAATGTTCCAAGCCGGCATTCCGCCGAACATTGAGTTGGTCCAAAGGCTCTGCTCGCCAGTTTGCTCTCTAAAATCGACGATTTCCTTAGTCATTCCCTTATACATCTCAATATCATGCTGCTTGATTCGTTTACCCTGCATGATAGGAGAAAAATAAACCAGCGTAATCACTGCGAATGCAACTATGCAAAACGCAATCCAAATGACTTTTTTGTTATCTGCAATGATTTTATTCATTTTAGTATATTATCTTAACACATTGATTGTCAATAATCAACAAATACATTCTATTACTTTTCCCAATATTCTTCATCATCCCGTCAAGCGAGATACGATTCTCACCGGCATCACATCTACCGCAATCTTCACGATATATTTCCTTGCCGTCAAGCGAGACGAGTCGCAAAACGACATCGCTGCTTTTCGTTAAATTTATAACACAGAATGCATTGTCGTTCAACGGGTTAGGATAGACAGACATGGTGTTTTCATCGACGGTAACATCGTTCACACCGGTATTTCCGTATTCATAGCAACCCATGTCGATGCGGCCTCCGACAACTCTCATTCCGCCAGCCAAATCGGTGTCAGGAATGAAAAGTCCGGCAAGGTCAGCAAGGCCTGTATTGATGCACGGACTATTTGCAAGCAGTTGATAATCATGATTTTGCTCATCAGCAAACAACGGATCCACATCCAACATATCATTATAATTTTCCGGAAGAATATGATTATAAGAGTTAATTGAATCGAGACCGTATTGAACCACACCGTTGTTAAATATTGGAGAGCAATCATCGCCCCAGAGCCAAATCTGCGAGCCCATATAATAATAAACAGTGTCCCTGTCATCTTTATTGGTATAGTAAAGAGCATGATTTCCCCAGAAGATGCAGTTGTTTAGAGTCGGCTCGGCATTGAAGGCCATCTGCATTCCGGCACCGCCGCCGCCACCGCAATAATTATTGACGATAGTGAGGTTGTTAAGTTCAGGGTCAGATGTTGCCATCGCGAGACCGCCACCGTAATGCATCACAGAGTTATTGTAGGCCAACATATTAGCAACCTTCACGGTATAATTCTTGCATCGCTGAATGCCCAAACCGCCGGCATTTACGGCATAATTATTGTAAAATACCGCATTTCTCAACTCCAAGTTGCAACTGTCGACATTCATGCCGCCGCCGTAAGCAGAAGGGCCGTTGTTATCATGAAAAACCATGTCGTGCATGCCAATATCGCATTTCAGAAATTGGAAACCGATGCCCCATGTGTATGAGCCTTCAGAACCAAATCCGAAATTATCATAAACCTCGCAGTCATGAATATTCAGAGCCGAATTCTCAGCATAAACCGCGCCGCCTCTCCTGCGTGTCGTGTTATGATAGAAACGGCAATGGGAAAACTCCAAATAATGTACCATATTAATCCTTATCCCTCCTCCGTCAACATCGAGTGGGGTCTTTCCATACGAAACATCACAATAACTCATTTTAACATCATCAGACTTTTGGAAATCGATGCCTTTCCAGCCGCCGAGTTCAGGATGTTCGTAATCAGAATAGCCGGTAGTGTCGGCCACGGTGAACGAAATCCGAGCATCTTCCTCGCCAAGAGCATATAAAGTGCCCAAAACAGTTATACCAAAATAACCGTCGGCAATAACCGTTGTTCCTGCATCAATAGTCAAAGTCTGATCTTTAGGTACAATCACATCTTCAGTGATATGAATCTCACCACTCCACGTACCGACTTGATTACCAGACACTTGTCGCACCTGCGCATTCATCGCGAAAGTGCAGCAAACTAATAACAAAAACAATATTTTTCTCATAACTTGTTATTTTTAATTGAGTGTCAAAGATACTAATTATTTGAATAGGTGTGATTATGAATTTTTATTATTTTTGCATCATGAAAAAAATTGCAAGATACATCACAATTATATTTGCGGCCATAATGCTGGTCCGCTGTGCAAACATAGTGACACCCAACGGAGGCCCGAAAGATGAAAAGCCGCCTGTTGTCACTGAATCGTCGCCGTCAAACAACTCTACGAACTTCAAAGGAAGGACTGTGCACATCACTTTCGATGAGTTCATCACCCTCGACAACCCGGCGAACAACATCCTCATCTCCCCTCCGATGAAGAAGAAACCTATTTTCAGAACAAACGGCAAAACCTTGATTATCAGGTTTGAAGAGCCTTTAAAACCTGAAACGACATACTCTATTTATTTTGGAAAAGCCATCAAGGATTTACATGAAGGCAATATCTTTAAAAACTACGCTTTCGTCTTCTCGACAGGCGACAAAATCGACACATTGTCGTTAAAAGGAAAAGTCATATCAGCCTCGACGCTGTCTCCTGTAGACGGCTTCTACGTCGGGCTTTATACTGACGACAACGACACACTTCAGCTCGACTCTCTCCCCTACTATGTAAAGCCGAATTACATCACCACGACCAACAAAGACGGTCAATTCAGTTTTTCGGGACTTGCCGACAAAGAGTTTCTCATTTTTGCCTTGAAAGACAATAATTTCAATCAGATTTTTGATCAGCCAAATGAGGAAATAGCTTTTTATCCGGACTTGGTCAGACCATATTATATTGACAATCAGGTTGTTAACGACACTTTAGCCAACGATTCGATTTCTGACACCATCACACAAAAGGAGATAGTTCCAAACATAGTCAAGGCGGATTATCCTAACTATGAGTTGTTTTCTTTTGTCCAAGAAGACTCCGTTCAAAAGATTTTCAAAAAAGAGCTTGTCGAAAACGGATTGCTGCGCTTTGTGTTCCGTTACCCGGCCACGAATGTCAACATCCGCACTTTGGAGGAACTTCCTGACACTTTCAACATCATTCCGGTGCACTCAACAAGGCACGACACCATACTTTGGTATTTCACACCAAACAAAGACAGCCTCTGGGTATGCATTGACGACGGCCTAAACATTTGTGACACAACACATTACAGTCTTAAGCCTCGCACATCGTTAACAAAAAGAAAGAAGAAACAAGCCGAGGATAAACTCAAACCGCTCAGCGTTAAAAACAATATCAAAAACAACAAACTCAAGCCTGAGCAACAGCTTATTTTAACTTTCGATGAGCCTATTGTAAGAATTGACAACACCGATTCCATAATTTTCATTGAAAACCAGGACACTTTATACAACAGTCTGCAATTCGAGAAATGTGACGAATACGGTCTTAAATACATGATTAACAATAAGTTCACTATTGAAAACAAATATCAAATCATCATTCCGGATTCGGTGTTTTACGGTATCAGAGGCGTCACCAACACCATAACCCGACTTAATTTCAGCATGGCGGAAGAGTCGCAATTCGGCAATATCTACATCACAGTGGAAGTTCCTGAAAACGTGCCACAGCTGATTGTTGAGTTAACCACAGATAAAGATAAACTTATTGATAAACAGATAATTACAAAAACACAAGAGCTCGCTTTCGAGTATCTTGACCCAGGTTTATATAAACTCAAGGCCACCGTTGACCTCGATGCCAACGGTGTGTGGAGTCCCGGTAATTTCAACAAATGGCTGCAACCTGAGAAAATCGTTTTCTACAAAGGAACGTTGGAGGTGCGCGCCAACTGGGACATCGACCTTGACGAGCCTTGGAAAATAGAAAACTAATTGAAAATGAATCCGTTATATCCTGTTATTAAACTGCGCGAAGGCAAAGACGATGCCGTGAGACGTTTCCATCCGTGGATTTTCTCCGGTGCCATCGCCAAGGCCGCTCCCGGACTGCAAGCCGGTGATATTGTTACCATTACAAACTCGAAAGACGAGATTCTCGGAACCGGTTTCTGCGAGTCGGGTAACATCGCCGTGAAGCTGCTTTCTTTCGAGAACACAAAAATCGGCGCCATGTTCTGGCAGCAGCGCCTCAATGCCGCCTTCTACACACGCAAAGCCCTCGGATTCATTGACAATCCGCACACCAACTGTTTCCGCCTTGTCCATTCAGAAGGCGACAACCTACCCGGATTGATTGTCGACATTTACGGAAAAACGGCAGTGATACAAGCCCAGACAGAAGGCATGGCGTTGAACATCAAGGCGATAGCATTGGCACTTCAAGCTATTCCAGAACTGAAAATCGAAGCCATCTACAACAAAAGCTCCGAAGCGATGCAACGTATGGGAAAAGATGCAGTTGAAGACGGCTACCTCCTTGGCGGAAAATGCGAGGACTTCGTGCTTGAAAACGACTCCAAGTTCCTGATTGACTGGGAAGAAGGACAAAAAACAGGATTCTTCCTCGACCAGCGTTTCAACCGTGACTTGGTGAAAAAACTCGCCAAAGACCGCACCGTTTTGAATACATTCTGCTACACCGGAGGCTTCTCCATCACGGCACTGCAAGGCGGCGCAAAACAGGTTGTTTCAGTCGACTGCTCGAAAAAAGCGATAACGATTTGCGAAAATAACATCGAACTGAACGGTTTTTCAAAAGAAGCCAATCCGAGCCTCGTTGAGGATGCCAAGCTTTATCTTCAAAACATGACTGAAAATCAATACGATATGATAATCCTCGACCCACCGGCGTTCGCGAAAAACCACAAATCGCTGCACCGTGGCCTGCAAGGATACAAATTCATCAACAAAGAGGCGATTAAGAAGATTAAAGCCGGAGGTCTGCTGTTCACATTCAGCTGCTCGCAAGCCGTCGACAAGGCGCAGTTCCAGAGCATCGTGATGGCAGCGGCCATCGAAACCGGACGCAAAGTAAGGATTTTATATCAACTCTCACAGCCGGAAGACCATCCGATTAACATCTACCACCCTGAAGGAGCTTATCTGAAAGGGCTGGTGCTAGAAATAGATTGAGATTCCTCGCCCCGTTTGTTCCCTCTGTGTCATTCCGAACGGAGTGAGAAATCTCATAGTTTTTTCAAAAATTTTTCAATTATTTCAATATTATCACTATTTTTGTGATGACATAAATCATTATTAACTAATAATTATCATCATGAAAAAACTATTATTATCAGCATTAGTTTTATGCATGGCGTTCTTTGCTTCATGCTCGAAAGATTCCGATTCCGCATCAAACTCTGGCGGCGGCTCAACGTTAAAAAGACTTCATGAGACCTATCAAGACGAGACCTATTATAGAATGGAATGGAACGAAGAAACACAAGTGTGGGATACAACCTACCATTACATTGGAGAACCTTTTTTAACATCAACATGGAATTGGAACGGCAACAATCTCACCAGCATAAGCGGTGGAGACTGGCTTGCAGTCAATTTTTATTATAATGATGCAAATTTGGTAACCAAAATAGTGTCTCGCACCACTGACGGTCACCAAGAATCTGACACGACTTATTTCTATTACAACAGCAACAACCAAATCAATAAAATTGACAGATACAGATGGAACAAAGACATTAGTGCGTATGAGTTTTCACAATGGGAGGTATCATATTCGGGCGACAAACCTACGAGAATAAGTTGTCTGCATTTAGACGGCACCGAAATGCGACCATACTCCACACTTACATGGACTGGTGACAACGTGACCAAACGACAAGTGTTTTACGACGAAAACTCCATGATGTCTGAAAAAATATACACATACGACAACCATATAAGTCCACAATATGGATTCAATTGCATTACTGCATATAGTTTGATTTTCGGCTCATACATGCCATTAGAAGGCATCCATAACACTAGCGTTCCCACAGGTTTTTGCTCAAAAGGCAATGAACTTACAAGAGAAGACGGAGAATACACTTATACATACCGATATACATACGATGGCGATTATCCTATAGCACGCTCTTCTGAAGACATAAAAGTTTGGAGCGGAGTCATTGTTAAGCACTATTATCCGAACAGCTTACAATACGTATATTTGAATTAATTCAAATACTTCAAAACAACAAAGCCCGACGCACGTCGGGCTTTATTATTTCTGCCATTTCCTCAATTTCTGCGTGAAGTTTTATCCTCGCATCTTCTCAATAGTCTTCGTTGTGGAGAACCCCTCAACCAAGTCTATCGTTTCAACTTTGCCGCCTTTGGCAGTCACAATGTCGTATCCCACGATGTTTTCAGGCTTGTAGTCGCTGCCTTTAACCAAAACATCAGGTTGCACAGTCTTTATCAGATTATAAGGAGTGTCTTCATCGAAAAGCACCACAGCACTCACAAACTCAAGGCCGGCAAGCACAAAAGCGCGGGCTGTCTCGTCATTCACAGGGCGTGAAGGTCCTTTCAACCGCTTGACAGAAGCGTCGGTGTTCAAGCCGATAACCATCACATCGCCGAAAGCAGCCGCCTTAGCGAGATATTCAACATGACCGCGATGCAAAATATCGAAACATCCGTTGGAAAAAACGATTTTCTTGCCGTTTTTCCTGCAGTCTTCAAGCCATTTCGCGAGCTTTTCTCCGTCAAGGAGTTTGTTGTTTATCTTTTCAAAATAATTCATAATCAATCGTTTATTGGTTTTTTCTTGTCAAAAAAGAACATCACGATGTAGGCCAAAACACCAGTGATGAGGTAAAATATCATCTGCGAGCCGTGGTTGATGGCAGCAAATGAGCCCGCCACCTGTTCCGAGATACCGTAAAAGCCGTTCAACAGCGTGATGGCGATGAAATGATATGTCCCGATGCCGCCTGGAACCGGTGCCACGATGCCCAAAGTTGCGATTCCGAGCAAGGTGATGCCTTCCACAACACCCAGTTGACTCGTCTCAGCAAGCATGTAGAACGGCAGCCACGTCATAAGCACATAAAAGCCCCAAACCAAGAGTGTATACAGCAAAAAACGCCATTTTTTCCTCATCGTGATGACCGATTTTATGCCGTCGATGAAGCCATGCCAAATAGAGGCGATTTTTTTGTTTCTCTTGCAAAGTCTGATGATGACGTAAAAACATACAAGCATCAAAACCATCGCTATTATTCCAAGTAAGATATTGGCTTTCAATCTGTTAAGCAGCGGCACCATCCACGAGGTCACCAAACTTCCCAAGAATTTCCATTGGAAAACAATGACGAGAAACGCCAACAGAAACAGTACCGACAAGTCGATGATTCTCTCAGAAATAACGGAGCCCAAAGTCTTGTCGAACGGTATGTTTTCCTTGCGTTTCAGCACGCTACAGCGCACCACTTCACCAAGTCTTGGAAAAATACAATTCCCCAAATAAGCTATTAGCACCGCCGCATACGTCGATGAAGCCCGTGTTTTATAACCGAGTGCCTCAATCTGTATATTCCAACGTAAAGCTCTGAAATACAACGAGATGGCAAGACATGCCAAACTCAAAAGCATCCACGAATATTTTGCGGATTTTATGTCTGTCCAAAGCTGCGTCAAGTCGATGTTACGGAAACTGAACCATAACAACGCCACTCCCAATGTGAGGAAGACTACATACCACAGTGTTTTGGACGTTTTTTTATTCAAATCTTGTTGTTTTTGTCAGGAAAAACAATCATCGGCTTGTGTTTTTTCGCCTCTTCAAAATCCATTGAGCAGTACGAAGCGATAATCACGAGGTCGCCTTTCTTCACCTGAAGAGCCGCCGCGCCGTTGATTCCGATGACACCGCTGCCACGTTTACCCTTGATAACGTAAGTGTGCAAACGGTTACCGTTGCTGATGTCGTAGATGTCAACTTTCTCATTCTCAATGATATTGACGGCATCCATCAGGTCTTCATCGATGGTGATGCTGCCGATATAGTTGATGTCGGCCTGCGTCACTGTGGCACGATGGATCTTCGATTTAAGGACTTCTATATTCATCTCAATAAATTCTCAAGTTATCAATTAAACGGACCGGTCCGAGCTGCAGTGCCACGAAAATCCTCGCATGTTCGCTGTCTTTCCAATCGTTTACGCTCTGCAACGTAGTCTCGTCTGCTATTTCAACGTATTCAACGTCGAATTGTTTTATATCGGAGTATTTTTTTAATGCCAACGCCTTCATCTCGCACGGGCTCATGGTCTCGTAACCTGCGACAGTTTCCTTCAGGACCTTGTAAATCAGCGGGGCGATGGCGCGTTCATCGGCATTGAGACGCATATTGCGCGAACTCATTGCGAGGCCGTCTTTCTCACGCACGATGTCACATGGCACTATTTCGAGTTTCAAATTATAATCTTTCACCAATTTCCTGATGATAGCCTGCTGTTGGAAGTCTTTCTCGCCAAAATAAGCTCTGTCGGGCTCCACAATCTCGAAAAGCTTGCGCACCACGATGGCAACTCCGTTGAAATGTCCCGGACGGCAGGCGCCTTCCATCACATGCTCTATGGCACCGAAATCGTAATGGTCTTCAACTTTTGTAGGATACATCTCCTCCACCGACGGCATGAACACCGCATCGCATCCGGCGCTCTCCAACAACGCCACGTCTTTCTCAGGCGTGCGCGGATATTTCTCCAAATCAACAGGGTTGTTAAACTGAACAGGGTTCACAAACACACTCGCAACAGCGACGTCATTCTCCTTTTTCGCGCGACGAATCAACGAAAGATGCCCCTCATGCAAAGCACCCATAGTAGGCACAAGACCCACCGACAGACCTGAATCACGTTTTGCCTTCAAAAACGATTGAAGATCAGCAATGAACTTAAAAACTTGAATCATAACTTCCAAATTCCGTTTTAAAAAACATGCAAAATTAAACAATTCAGAAATATAATGTGCAATTAATTTAAAAAATTAGTATCTTTGCACCCAGAAATGCCCTGGTAGTTCAACGGATAGAATGGAAGTTTCCTAAACTTTAGATTTGAGTTCGATTCTCAGCCGGGGTACTTTTTTTATAATATTTTTAACTTAACTGCGTTATTTTTATAAACTTGCAAGTATCATGAAAAAAATATTACTTTTTCTCGCAATCATAACAACAGGTCTGAGTTGCAACGCCCAAGCCATCGGCGACTGGACTTCACACACTCCCGGAAACAACATCATAAGCGTTGATGTGATGAACAACAACATTTTCGCCGCAACGCCTTACAACATATTTTATTTTAACACCAACGACAACAGCCTTAACCACATGTCAAAAATCGAGGGCTTGTCGGACATGGGAATAAAAATGTTGAGATATAGCGAGCCATACGACGTCCTGTTCATAGCTTATACAAACACAAACATCGATTTTCTCGACAAATACGGCAATGTGACCAACAACCCTGATATATACAACAAATATATCCTTGGAAACAAGACCATCAACAACGTGTTTTTCAAAGACAAATACGCTTATGTATGCTGCAGTTTCGGTATCGTTGTTATCGATATCGAACGCAATGAAGTGAAAGACACATATACCGTCGGAAACAACGGTAACTATATGAATATCAACGATTTGACCGCTTGCAACGATATTTTCTACGCCGCCACAGAACAAGGAGTCTATTATGCAGATGTCAACAACCCGAACCTCGCCGATTTCTCACAATGGACACGTTTCACTAATCATCTGCCTCATTCGACACAGAATTTTTCTCATATAGTCTGCTTTAACGGCAAAGTCATAGCCAACTATTCCAACAACTCCAATAACACCGACGAGCTGTATGAGCTAACCGACACAACATCATGGTCATATTTCCTCGAAGGAAGCCAGAATCTCATCGGCGAGATGCGTGTCTACGACGACAAACTCGTCATCACAGAAAAAGAGAACAACGTGATTGTTTACGACACTGACAAAAACATTCTTCTTGATTTAAACAGACCTATCCGACCTCAATCGGCAACATACGATAAGAAAAGAGACTGCTACTGGGTAGGTACGAAATCATATTCATTGGCGAAAGTTTCAACGAAAAATTATTTGGAATATATTAAATTCAACGGACCTTTCTCGGAAAAGGTTTTCAGCATTTCAGCATCAGGAAACAACGTCTGGATATCGCACGGAGGATACACGAGCACATGGGCACCGACATGGAACAAAAACGGTTTTTCATATTACGAAAACGACAGCTGGTCATACGTCAATTCATGGAACAGCACTGCTTTCGACTCTCTCATCGATGTCACTTATGTCAAAAACGATCCGGTTGACCGCGACATTGTGTATGCTGCCACTCTGAGAGGTTTGGCCGTTCTAAAGGACAAACAAGTTGAAAACGTGTACAACGGAAGCAACAGCGGTCTCGGTTTTAATCTTGAATGGCTGCAATACAACCAATATTACACTTTCGTAACAGGCTTCGACTTCGACAGCAAAAACAACCTCTGGCTCGCCGACAGCGGTGCCGAGGATATGCTTGTTGTGAAAAAAACTGACGGTACATGGCAATCTTTCAATGTCGGCAGCGGTCAGACAGGGAAACTTATGGTCGACAGAAACGACATAAAATGGATTGCAAAACGCGAAGGAAGCATCACTGTTTTCAACGGTAACACGACAAAAACCGTGAACACAAACGCGAGCACAGGCAACCTCCCCGGGACAGCAAACTGCTTCGTCACCGACAATAACGGCACCGTATGGATCGGGACAACCGACGGCGTGGCGCTGTTCTATGACTCAAGAAAGATATTCAACAACAACACCTATTCTTGCTCAAGGATTTTAATCCCTCGCAACGATGGCACAGGCCAAGCTGACTACCTGCTTTCAGGACAATCAGTGCTGTCTATAGCTGTCGACGGTGCCAACAACCTGTGGTTCGGAACCAATAATGGCGTCATTCACACTTCAAACGACGGACAGACTACATATCATCATTTCACTACAGATAACAGTCCTTTGTTCTCCAACTACGTTAATGACATTGCCATCGATGACGAAGGCAACGTATATTTTGCAACAGACAACGGCATCATTTCATATAAAGGAGAGGCTGCAAAAGGCTATGATACAAACACCAATGTCTTAGTATATCCTAACCCTGTGCGTCCTGAACACCGCGGAATCGTAGGCATCAAAGGTCTGGTATACAACGCTCTTGTGAAGATTACGACTACAAGCGGAGCCTTCGTGACACATCTCCAAGCACAAGGCGGACAAGCTGTGTGGGACTGTACCGACATCAACGGAAATCATGTTGAGCCGGGCATCTATCTCATCTTCGTCAGCGACGAGTCCGGCAACGAGACATATGCCACCAAAGTCCTTATCATGAAGTAAAATGGACAACTCCGACAAAACGCGCGCAATCGTTCTGAAAGCCATCAGATATGGCGACAACAGCCTTATTGTCAAGATGTTAACAGAACAAAACGGCTTACAATCTTTTATCGTCAAAGGTGCTTTCAACAAAAACGCCAAAATACGCACCGCCTTGTTTCAGCCGCTCACACTACTTGAAATAGTAAGCGCCAAATCACACGGCGACCTTGGATATCTTAAGGAAGCAGGCATAGAATACGCCTATCAGGATATACCTATTAATATTAATAAAAACGCCATCGTGCTATTTACATGTGAACTTTTGTCAAAAGCCATACAAGACAGTGAGACTGACACTGAGCTTTTCGAGTTCATCCATCATTCCCTGATGCATCTTGACAACGCCGCGACCAACTACGCTGATTTCCCATTGAAATTTGCAATAGAATTAAGCCGTTTTTTAGGATTCTCGCCCAACCTCTCAGGTTACAAACATGATTATATCTTTGATTTGGAAGAAGGTTGTTTTCGTCACGAAGGGTCTGGAACCTCTTATGTAATCGACAGCCGTTTGAGTGCATCGTTTTTTAAACTCTGCAGCAACAACATATTCGAAGATGTATTCCTTAACTTCACAAACACTGAGCGCAGGTTGTTGCTTGAAGCCGTAACCGACTATTATAAAATGCATATCGGCGGATTCAACGATATGAAATCCACCGATATACTGAAAACTATACTCCAATAATTTCCTTTTATTCTCTTCTCTTTCTTAAGATACGGGCAATAAGACCTTCTCTTTTCTTCTTGCCGTGATGATGGTCGTCGCTGCCATAGTATCCGCTTCCGTAACCATAGCCGTAACCATAGCCATATCCGTAGCCATATCCGTAGCCATAACCATATCCGCCGTAACCGTAGCTGTAACGATAACCGTATGTTCCTGAGAACTGGATACCGTTGATGACGATATTCATCTTTATGCCACGCTCTTCCAAATCCTTGATGATTGAGGCGAATATTTTCTTGTTGGTGACACCCTGACGCACCACGTAGCAATAAGTGTCAACATGTTTCATCAGCAGGAATGCATCGGTAACCAGTGCGAGAGGCGGAGTATCCACGATGATATAGTCGTATCTTTCCCTCAATTCGGCAAACAACTGTGCACAGCGGTCTGATGCGATAAGTTCTGCCGGGTTAGGCGGCACAGGACCTGCACAAATGATATCCAATGAAGGCAGCTTGCCGGATGGCTGGATGATTTCATCAATAGACGCTTTGTTGGCAAGATATGAAGATGTTCCAAGTTTGTTGCTCAAGCCGAACTCCTGATACAAACGAGGTTTACGCAAGTCGAATCCGACGAGCGCCGTCTTCTTTCCGTAAAGGGCATAGATTGATGCCATATTGATGGAGATATATGTCTTACCCACTGACGCCATATCACCTGTCACAAGGAATACATATTTCTCTTTGCCCTGCAAGATAAAGTCAATATTTGTTCTGATTGAACGGAACGACTCTGCTGCCGGCGATTTCGGCGATGCGATAACCATAGTCTTTAAACTTGAACTCGTCTCAATGAAAGGAATCTGTCCTATAATTGGGAACTTGGTCGTATTCTCAATATCTTTGCGCTCCAAAATCTTAGTGTTGAAGAAGTCTCTCAACAGGATATACGCCACAGGAATAAGGAGTCCGATGACCAATGCTACAAGATAGTTCATCTGAGCACGAGGAGCGACTCTTCTCACCAAAGATAACTTAGCAGTATCGATAATTTCGTTATCAGGAGTGTTACTTGCCTTGAGAATCTGTGCTTCAGAACGTCTCTGCATCAAGAAGTTGTATATATTTTCATTGTAAGTGAACCTACGCTGATAACCAAGAAGTTGACGCTGTGTCTCAGGAAGTTCCTTAACCTGTTCATCAAGTTTGTGGATATTGTCGTTGACACCTTTGATATTCAGACGGGCATTACTGATAATATTGTTGATATTCTCCAACAACGTCAATTTGGTCTGGGCAATCTGCTGGTCAAGGCTGATGACGACAGGGTTCTTGTCAGTAGATGTGATAAGTTGTGTCTGCTTTTTACTTGAAAGGTCGACAAGCTTGCTGACAAGTTGGTTCAGAAGCGGGTCCTGAATACCCATAGCACTCGGAGCGATAAGTTTATCAGGTTCATCCAAGTTCGCCTCGATATAAATCTTCAAATCGGTATAATATTTCAGGTTAAGTTCCATCTCAGCCTTGCGTTTCTCTTGTTCTTTCAAATAATTGAACAAGTCATTGGCCTGTGTATTTAGGTTCATAAAGTCATTGCCTTGTTGGAAATTTTGCAAATCAACCTCCGCCTTACTCAACGACTCTTGAATTCCAATCAATTCATTATCAATGAAATCAATGGTATTATCTGAAACTCTGTTCTTAAGGTCAAGGTCTCTCTGGATAAATTCAGTACACACTTGATTCAGATAATCAGTTATTTTAGCGGCATTGGTTCCTTGTACTGTCAAGTTTAATAAAGAAGCCTGCTTGCTAATGTTTGTGACCGACATCCCACCTCTCATCATTCCAACCAATGAGACCATGGTGTTAATACGAAATGAAAGTTTAAGCTTGCTATCACTGTTATTATAATGACTGTTCAGAATGATACGGAATTTGTTATATTTATTGTCAACAGTGTCGCCGAAGTTATAAACCTCTTCAAACTTTAAATCTCTAACCAGTCCAACATATTTCTCTTGAGCAAAATCATACTTGTAAGCCGCCTTTGCCTCTGCGCTCAATTTATACTGGCCGTTGTCAAGAATTTTGACGTAATACTTAACGCCCACCATTTGCGGAACTGTGTAGTCAACTTCCACTGTGAACGGATTATCCTTATATAATTCTGTTGTAGCCAATCTCCCTTTTGAATAATACGAAACTCTAAAATCAAGTTTTCTCAATGCTTTTTCGGCAAGCATATATGACTTCAAGATACCTATTTCATTGTCTACATTGCCCATGCTTCTAAAGTTCATACCAGTCATCATAGACGTAGCATCCATACCCATCTTCTGCTCTTTGATATAAACTGTAGCTGAAACCTGATAAACATTAGGTTTATATTTGTTATAAACATAGCCTGCCATCAAAGAGATGACTCCAAAAATAACAAACAGATACCAATAGCTTAAGAATTTGATGATAAGCGTTTTAATATCAATAGTACTTTGTTCTTCTACCTGAAGAGGTCTCTGCAAATTCTGAATATCGTTATTGTTCATATTAAATGTTATTAATCAGCTGTAATGATAAAGAATGTAAGAACAGTAATCAGCAATGAAGCTGCCGCAAAGATTGTTGAATAAGGCACGCTTGTGAAACCATATCTCTTGATACCCAGCGGTTCAACATAAATGATATCATTAGGTTTCAGATAATACTGTGGATTTGAAAGAATATCCGCATCATTGATATTTACCCTTACAATCTGAGAACCTTCTGTGGTCTGATGTATTATTTTCACATTCTTCTTATTTGCGAAATCAGTGGCATTACCGGCCAGAGCCAAAGCTTGGAACAGGTTGATGTCCGACTGGTAAACCTGATACTGACCTGGTTTCGACACCTCACCCAAGATGGTAAGGTTAAACAATCCGAGCTTCACATAAACGATGGTCTCTTTCTGATATTCCCCGATGATGTTCTGGATTTTCTGCTGGATCTCATCTATTGTAAGGTCTTTAACATAGATCGTACCGGCATAAGGGAAGTTGATTGTACCTTCATCGCTGACAGAAAAACCATTCAAATAAATACCGGCATTACCGCTTGAATTGCCTCCACCGCCCGCATTACCCATATTGGTATTTCCACTGTTGTTGAAAAACTCCGAAAAGTTCTTATCCATACTCGACACCCTGATATACAGGTTATCACCAGGTTGCACCTTGTAGTCGAAACTACGTTTGTTCTGATACTCAATTGAAGTGATGCTGTCAATCATCTGCTCCTTTTGTAAGTAAAGGATCTTTTTCTGTGACACACAAGAAGTCATGACCATAGCCACAACAACTGCAGCAAATAATACGCTTCTAAATAATAACTTCTTCATTTATTTATTTTTTTGTCTTTATCTGTAAACAATTAACACTCAACCTTTTAATTCCGTACATCGGATCTTTGGAATATTTATTCTCAATCTTGAAATGATACTCACCGACCTCGTCAAAACTCATTTCGCCGATAAGCGGCAACTCATACCTATAATAACCGTTTACCTTTTCCGATTTGAAATTCCCGTCCTTGTCCTTCAATTTGAAGTTAAACTCACGCGAACGACTGCTGCCATCAGGAGCGTTTATCGACAAAGCGATCGGAAACAAACCGTCATTACCTTCATGATACGGATAAATATTAGGATAAACATCCGATACTTCAATTTCCATGACCAAATCGGCTGTAATAGGCGCTTTCACTACATTGTATGTAGTCTCAATATAATCAAAACGACCCCACATCTCACCATCAAAATCTCTAACAATAACTTCTCCGTCTTGCTGTTTTGAACAAGAGCACAATCCTAACGTTAGGATTATCAAAGCGATATATATATCAAGCCAATGTTTTACCATTCACCGTGAATTTAAACTTCACACTATGATTACAATTTGCAAAGATACAATATTTTCTTTTTAAAAAAGAAAAACTTTCACAAACTTTTAATATTTTTGTAATTGGAAATTTTTGCTCAAAAAAAGTTATAACGACATGATTAAGAACAAGATAAATTATTCACAGCGCAAATATGTCATCGGCTCGATATTCATATTGGTCGCCTTAATCATTCTCATTAAACTTTTTATAATCCAAATTGTCGATGATTCATACAAGCATTCTTCTGACAGCAACACTTTAAGATACATTACACAATACCCTTCAAGAGGAAAAATTTACGATCGTAATGGCGAACTTCTGGTTTATAATGATGCCGTTTATGATTTGATGATTATACCTTCCCAAGCTAAAAAAATCGACACAGCTGCGTTATGTAAATTATTGAATATCAATCATTCAATATACGTAAACAACATAAACAAGGCCCAAAAATATTCGATGATCACGCCATCGATATTCATATCGCAAATCACAAAAGAGGAATACGGACGTATCGCTGAGATGTTATATCACTATCCTGGATTTTATTTTCAGATACGCTCGATACGCCAATATCCTCGTCCGATTGCCGCTCACACTTTGGGAAGCATCGGTGAAGTGACGAAACCGGAGATGGACAAGGATTCGTACTACAAATTAGGCGACTACATCGGAAAATCGGGCATCGAGAAATATTACGAGAAAGAACTTCGTGGCACGAAAGGCTTGAAAATCACCGTGGTTGACGTTCACAACCGTGAAAAAGAGCGTTACATGGACGGCGCTTGCGACATCATGCCGGAGTCAGGTAACGACATCATACTCGGTCTCGACGCTGAGCTTCAGGCGTACGGTGAATATCTGATGTCTGGCAAGACTGGCTCCATCGTCGCTATTGAGCCAACCACAGGACAGATACTCGCCATGGTGACCAGCCCTACATACGACCCTAACGAACTGGTAGGACGCAAACGTGGAACGCACTATTCCCAGTTACTGAACAACCCCGATAAACCATTGATTAACAGGGCAATAAGCGGCACATACCCTCCAGGTTCGACATTCAAAATGATCAATGGGCTAATCTCACTTCAGAGCGGTGTGATAACAGCCAACACACCTTATCCATGCAACGGACCTAAAAGCACACCTATCAAGTGCACGCACTACCATAGCTCACCTGTACGACTGTACGATGCCATTGAGAACTCATGCAATCCTTATTTCTGGCAGGCTTTCCAGGATATGATGAACTTGAAACGTTTCGGAGGCACCAAGGCTGCATTCAAATTCTGGTACGATAACGTCATAAGCTTCGGCCTCGGCAGAACATGTAAATCCGATATCCCGTTCACCGTATCCGGAAACATTCCCACCATGGAATATTACGACAAATTGTATCATGGCCTATGGAATGCCACGACGATACGTTCGCTCAGCATCGGTCAAGGTGAGATTCTGGTGACACCGTTGCAACTTGCTAATGTGGCGGCCGCCATAGGCAACGAAGGTTATTTCATTGAGCCTCATTATATTAAGTGTTTCGGCAACCCTGACGATAGCGTATCTTTTGAAAAACATATCATCAACATCGACAAAAGGCATTTCCGAGAAGTCAAGAAAGGGATGCAGAGTGTGTTTGAGGGAGAGCACGGCACCGCAAGGATGTCAGCAATTCCTGACATTACCGTTGGTGGCAAGACAGGAACGGCAGAGAATCCGCACGGACCTGACCATTCGATATTCATGGGATTCGCACCAATTAACAACCCGCAAATTGCCATCGCTGTAGTAGTCGAAAACGCCGGCTTCGGCTCAACATGGGCGGCACCTATCGCCTCCCTGATGATTGAAAAATATATAAAAGGAGAAGCGACACGCCCGAAACTTGAAGAAAAAGTATTAACGACAAACAACGCTGAATGATGAGAAGCAAAAACTCCATAGGAAGAATAGATATCTGGCTGTTAATCATATACTTAGCCCTCGTGACGACAGGACTGTTCAGTATATATGCCGCCGCTTTCAACGAAGCGCACCCACATATCTACGACTTCTCACAAAACTACGGGAAACAGTTGATGTTTATCGGCGTCAGCTTATTTGTCGGTTTTGCGATTTTACTAATCGACGCCAAGTTTTTCAATGTTGTTGCATATGTGGTGTATGGTTTGTCGATAGTATGTTTGCTATTGGTTTTGGTTGTCGGTTCAAAAATCTCAGGTTCAACATCTTGGATACAGCTCGGACCAATATCTTTCCAGCCTTCAGAGTTCGCGAAATTCGGCACCGCCTTAGCTTTGGCACATTATCTGGGAAAAATTGACACCGATTTCACAAAATTCAAGACAAAACTAATCAGCTATGGTATCGTTTTCCTGCCGATGTTACTCATTTTAGCACAAGGCGACGCCGGTTCAGCATCAGTTTTCATAATTTTCCTTTTGGTACTTTATCGCGAAGGCATGGGCGGACAAATTCTCATCATAGGTCTGGCCACTGCAACACTTTTCATCATAACTCTTTGTGTATCAAAATGGTTTATAATGATTGGCCTCGTCGTGACATATGCTTTTTTCCTTCTTTTAATCGACCGCACAAAGAAAAACATCTGGTTAGTGACAGGCTTTCTAATCGCCGCATGTGCCATTGTCTTTTCCGTCGATTTCGCTTTCCATCATATCCTGAAACAACATCAGCAGACACGTATAAATATCATTTTGGGCAAAGAACATGATACAAAAGGCGTCGGTTATAACCTGAATCAGTCGATGATTGCCATCGGTTCCGGAGGTTTTTCAGGCAAAGGATATCTCAAAGGCACCATGACGAAATACAACTTCGTGCCTGAGCAGCACACCGATTTCATCTTCTGCACTGTCGGTGAGGAGTCGGGGTTCGTCGGATGTTTCTTACTGATAGCTCTTTATCTCGCTTTGATATTGAGAATCATTTACTTAGCTGAGCGACAACGTTCACCGTTCAGTCGTATTTATGGCTATGGCATCGCATGTATCTTCTTCTTCCACTTTGCCATAAATATAGGAATGACAATAGGATTAGTACCTGTTATCGGCATCCCGTTGCCATTCCTAAGTTACGGAGGCTCAAGCCTTTTGATGTTTTCTATGATGATTTTCGTGTTCCTTAAACAGGACGCGAACCGTATGAATATCCTTTAGATTCCTAACGAGATATTCAAGCCTTTCGCGGTGCGGATGAGGTCGCAATCCGGTTCCACGAAATTCATCTTCGCCACAGCGTCTTTGATTGGAACGCTGATAACATTCGGGTGACGGTAAGCCACCATATGACCATATTCTTTGTTGAGCACCATCTCGAACGCCTTCACGCCGAACTGTGCCGCGAGCACTCTGTCGTAAGCGATTGGCACGCCGCCGCGCTGAAGGTGACCGAGTGTCGTCTCACGCATATCGTGTTCAAAGCCAGCGGCTTTCATCTGCTCTATGAATTTCACGCCTATGCCACCGAGCTTCACATTTTCATATCCAGGCTCGTTGCTCTTGGTGAAAATCTGCGTACCGTCTTTTGGTTTCGCTCCCTCGCTGATGACCACAATGGCAGAACCTCTGTCGTTGTGGAAACGTTCTTCGAGACGTGTCTTCACGATATTGATGTCGTAAGGGAACTCCGGCAACAGACAAACTTCTGCACCGCCAGCTATTGCAGCATTAAGCGCAATCCAACCGGCGTCGCGACCCATTACTTCGAGAACGAAAACACGGTTGTGAGATGCGGCTGTTGTGACAAGTTTATCGACTGCTTCTGTGGCAATCTGCACTGCTGTCTGGAAACCGAAGGTGCAATCAGTCATCGAGAGGTCATTGTCTATTGTTTTCGGCACTCCGATGATGTTCAAGCCTTTTTCATACAGCTTCTGCGAGATACGCTGTGAACCATCGCCTCCGATGTTGATGACGCAGTCGACGCCCATATATTCTAAGCGGCGAATCATCTCGTCGGAACGGTCGACAATCTCCCAAGTGCCGTCGTTTTTCTTCACTGGCCAGCTGAACGGGCCGCCTTTGTTGGTTGTCTCGATTATTGTTCCGCCACGAAAATGTATTCCGCGCACGACTTCAGGTGTGAGGCGCACTATCTCCTGCGGCTCCCAAAGCACACCGTTGAAGGCTTGGATGCTGCCGAGGACCTCCCAGTCTTTCTCCTGTGACGCACGCTTCACAACAGCGCGAATCACCGCATTCAATCCAGGGCAATCGCCGCCACCAGTGGTTATTAAAACTCTTTTCATAGCTATATCCTATTAATCATTTAAATATTTCTTCTAAACATCTATTAATTGCAATACGTACATCATCTGCTTCGGTATTTCCACATCCTTCAGCAACTCCCACACATATTATTTCATTAGTTTCTGCAGAAATCAATTGCAAAGTTATCTCAATAGCATAACCACTCAATCCAGCACCTCTTCTTCCTGTTTCTCCATAATTTACAATTATAGTTTGGTTAGCTATGTTAGGATTAATATCTGGCAATCTAATAAAACCTTTTTTTATAAAATAACCCGATATAACATCAGCAGGATTTGTACTTTGAGAATCTGTTGCACCATAAACACCGTAAGTACCTCCAACTACAGCACCCGACACGGATGTTTTTTCTGATGTTGGAGTTATATAAACATATTTATAGCCTTCAAGTGATGCATTCCTTGTAACCGTTGTTGGTTTCAATGTTACACAACTACTAAACAACAATGTTATAAGACATAAAAACAATATGATTTTTTTCATTTTATTATATCATTTTAAATATAAGTAGAGACGTGCCATGACGCGTCTCTACCAGTGTTGTCCCTAAACCCTCAAATTCAATGCAATCTGAAGTTCATCTAATTGTTCCTGAGCGATTGGTGACGGTGACTCCGCCATTACATCTCTTCCCTGGTTATTCTTTGGGAATGCGATGAAGTCGCGGATTGAGTCCTGACCTCCGAAGAGTGAGCAGAGACGGTCGAAACCGAATGCCAATCCTGCGTGAGGTGGTGCTCCATATTCGAAAGCGTTCATCAGGAAGCCGAACTGCTCCTGAGCCTTCTCGTCGGTGAAGCCAAGGGTGTGGAACATCTTCTTCTGAAGGTTTTTGTCGTGGATACGTACCGAGCCGCCGCCGACTTCTGTGCCGTTGAGCACGATATCGTAAGCATTTGCACGGATTTCGCCCCATTTGTCAGGCTGCTCGAGCAGGTATTCATCTTCAGGCTTCGGAGCCGTGAACGGATGGTGCATGGCATAGAAACGCTGTGTCTCTTCGTCCCATTCGAGAAGCGGAAAGTCGATGACCCACAATGGTTTATACACATTAGGATCACGCAATCCGAGCTGGTTACCCATCTCGAGACGTAGAGCGTTCATCTGCACTCTTGTCGGCATGGCTTTACCGCTGAGAATCAACAGCATATCACCTGGTTTGGCATTGCATTTATCGAGCCATGTCTTCAAAATCTCAGGTGTGTAGAACTTGTCGACTGACGACTTGATAGTGCCGTCTTCATTGTATTTCACGTAAACGAGGCCTTTGGCTCCCACCTGCGGACGTTTCACGAAGTCGGTGAGTGCGTCGGTCTGCTTGCGGGTGTAGTTGGCGCAGCCCTCTGCGTTGATGGCGACCACGAGTTCAGCCTCATCAAACACCGAGAAGCCGTGACCTTTCGCCACGTCGTTGAGTTCCACAAACTTCATTCCGAAACGGATATCCGGCTTATCGGAACCGTAATATTTCATTGCATCATGCCAAGTAATGCGAGGGAATTTATCGAATTCGATACCTTTGATGGTCTTGAACAGATGTTTTGCCAAGCCCTCAAACATGTTGATGACGTCTTCCTGTTCGACGAACGACATCTCGCAGTCGATCTGTGTGAACTCAGGCTGACGGTCGGCACGGAGGTCTTCATCGCGGAAGCAGCGTACGATCTGGAAATAACGGTCGAAGCCTGCCACCATGAGGAGCTGCTTGAACTGCTGCGGTGACTGTGGAAGAGCGTAGAACTCGCCCGGGTTCATACGTGACGGCACAACGAAGTCACGGGCGCCTTCAGGTGTCGACTTAATCAAGCAAGGAGTCTCGATCTCGAGGAAGTCATTGCCTGACAAGTATTTACGCACTTCCTGTGCCATCTTATGGCGCAAGATTATGTTGTTTTTGATAGGGTTACGGCGTAAGTCGAGGTAGCGGTATTTCATGCGGATGTCGTCGCCGCCGTCGCTGACGTCTTCGATTGTGAACGGAGGCACCTTTGAGGTAGTCAAAATCTTCAAACTCTCGACTTTCAACTCGATGTCGCCTGTCGGGTTTTTCGGGTTCTTCGACTCGCGTTCCACCACAACGCCTTTAGCCTGGATGACGAATTCACGTCCGATTTCACGGGCGGTCTTCATCGTCTCACCAGAGCTAACTCCTTCTTGCATAAAAAGTTGCGTAATACCATATCTATCACGGAGATCAATCCAAAGCAGGGCACCTTTGTCGCGCACACGCTGCACCCAGCCGCTCAAAGTGACTTCCTGACCCACGTTGGCCATGCGAAGTTCACCACAAGTATGAGTTCTAAACATATCGTTTAATTATTATATTCTACAAATTTGCAAATATACAAAAATTTTAAATGTTGACTACCTTCATGCAACATTTTTTGCAGTCGAAATCAAGGCGGAAACGGCCACGTTCGTTAGTAATATATAAAGGTGTCGCCGGTTTCCCGATTTCCTTTGAGCACATACCGTTTGCGTAACGGATGCAATGTTTCGTTGTCATCACCACTATTTCACCATCCGGCATGGTTTTTTCGAGACCGTCGTCGATGTGCGGAACGCCATGATTCTCATAGAATTTGCGGGATAAAGAATTGGTGACGTTACCTAAATATGATACGGTGTCCTGTTGTAGAGACGGGCCGCAGTCCGTCTCCTCGTGTAACGTTTCGCAAACCGTATCACGATGATTTTCTATCAACGATTTCTCCAATTCCACAACCAGTTGCCGTTTCATCTCACCTAAAATCGATGTTGGAATAAAATAAACTGTATCTAATTGAATATCAATATTTTCAACAACAAATTTCGTATCACCCCATTGTGATAATTTGGTACGTATTGTCTCGATTACCTTTTCAGGATTTTTAGCAACGTCTTTTTGGCATTGCAAGCAAACACTGACGTTTCCTGATGACAATCGTAAACCCTCTGAGGTCTCAGAGAGTTCTAATCTGATTGGGAGTTTGCGATTGCCGGTAGAGTTTTCAACGGATTTCTGCCAAATGATGTCGACATTTCTATACAAGGAGATTTCTCTACTTCGCTTCGATGCAGTCGAAATGACAGACGATGCCAAAATAACGTTACCTTCTACTCCGTTGACGTTGAATCCTTGCAGCTGTTTGTCATCATCCAAGAAACAAAGTCCGTCACCATTGTGAAGGGTGACGTCTTCTTTAAGCTTGACAATCAAGCGTTTACCATCAATTTTCTTGATTTCACCGATGTGTTCTCCCATCGACTTCGGCGTAAACGGCGCATCGATGTTTTTTTGTCTGCCATGTGCGAAATAGTCTGTAAAACCACGCGAAAACGATTTATCTAAATTCGGGACAAAAGAAGGTGTTGAAACGCCTCGTGACGCACGCTCCAAATCAGGCCTTTTTTCAATGATTTCATCGATTGCTTGACGATAAAATGCCGTTGTATTTTTCACATAATCAGCGTCTTTCAAACGGCCTTCGATTTTAAACGAAGTGATACCGGCATCAATGAGTTCCTCAAGGTTTTTCGAGTTGTTCATGTCGCGTAACGAGAGCATATGACGATTGGCTATCAACACATTACCGTTTTCATCCTCAAGGTTCCATTTCAACCGGCATGGCTGCGCACACGCACCACGGTTTGCGGAACGATGGCCAATGACATAACTAAGGTAACACTGTCCGCTGTAACTTACACACAAAGCACCGTGAACAAAAAACTCCAACGGCACCGTTGTTTTGGAACGAATCTCCTTTATCTCGTTGATACTCAATTCTCTTGCAAGCACAACCTGTTTGAAGCCGACATCTTCCCAAAACTTCACCTTTTCAGCTGTCGTGTTGTTGCACTGTGTAGATGCATGCAAAGCAATCGGAGGCATGTCCATCATCAGAAGCGCCATATCCTGCACGATGAGCGCGTCGACACCGGCATTATAACAATCCCAGGCAATTTTACGCGCTTGCTCCAACTCATTGTCAAACAACAAAGTATTGAGTGTCACGTAAACTTTCGCACCAAAAACAGCAGCGTGATTACAAAGTTTTTCGATATCCTCGATGCTGTTGCCGACCTTCTCACGAGCGCCAAAACTCGGTCCGCCGATATACACCGCATCAGCGCCGTGGTTGATGGCGGCGATTCCTACTTCAAGGTTCTTCGCTGGAGAAAGAAGTTCGATTTTTTTCAAGACGAAATTTTTTGCAAAAATAACTAATTTTTCTGATTCTGAATAAAGAAAATGCTGCCCACATCAACTAATTCACCATCATATAACTCTATGATTCTCATATTGTTACGACGTATAAACTTTTTCAACTCCTTACACTCTTTCAGATGTTTCAAAGAGCCGCATACCACAACGCAATCATCCACGAGACCGCAGCAGCCAGGGAAGAAACCGTAATCATGACCAGGTAACGTTACCTGATGAGGGTCAACGTAAAAAACATTGCATCCATTATCCTCCAAAACACGTTTTATACCGAAATCAGATGTGATGAAATTGCGTTCGTCCAACGCCAACAGATTGCATCGCGTATATCCTTGATTTACATTGAGTTGCACGGATTTTGTCGATATTTTTCTATATAAATCCAATATCTTTTCATCAGTATAATTCAAGTTGTGAATAAGAATATTTCCGATTCCGACCGCATTGTATGGAACCGTTTCGGGATAAGCATTCCCGACGTTTTTCATTCCAATTCCCTTCATTATTCCTTCAGGAAAATTAATGTGGACGTTTTTCGCGCAAATCACTGTGTCACAATATCTTTCGTTGTAGCAAAAGAAAAAGATATCAGGATGTGACGAAATCGAAGGATACGCCTTGTCGGAAGGCTCAAGCCAAAGGACTTCACCCAGCTTTGAGAGATTCTCACGGGCTTCGGATGGCATAGTGGAGCTGGCAATAATATGATTGACGGAGATTTCTCCATTCCGCTTCGCTTCAGTCGAAATGACAACGTGCTTGTATCGCTGTTCCAGTTTTTTCTTGTTCTCGCCTCGATATCCTATTGCATGATTCAACTGATTCTCTGGGACTTCAATACAAAAATTATCAGATTTTACATCCATTTTGTCGAATTTCCTACCCCACAATCTGCTGAACACCATCTCAGCGAAATTTTTATGATAAGGGCCGGCCACAAAGGCATCGCCATTCAAATCTTCGGAAGTATGAAGGCCTAATCGGAGAACTTTCACATCGTTTTCGGTGAAATATTCATAAAGCGTGGCAGTTTGCTCAACAGCCTCATTAATATTTAAAGGTGTATATTCTCCATTTCTGTAAAGTCGTTCCAATTCCGTGTCTTTCACCACGATACACGGATAGATACGCGTCTCTTTCGCGCCAAATCGTACAATATCTTTTGCTGTTTGAAAATCGTCGTCAAAAGTGTCGAAAGGCAGACCAAGCATCATCTGCAAACCAAGCGTAACGCCTTCATTAACAATAATTTGCGAAGCGTTTTCAATATCTTTGAAGGTATGTCCGCGACCACATTTTCTTAGAATCCCGTCGTTTGTAGTCTGCGCTCCGAGTTCAATGTTACGCATCCCTAAATTTTTCAGAATTTTTACGCGTTTTTCATCAATATAATCAGGTCGTGTACTGCATCTGATGCCGTTTATGACGCCTTTTTCGAGGTATGGCTGCACTATTTTCAGAAAATCATCCTGCATTTTTTCAGGAAGACCGGTGAAATTTCCTCCGAAAAACGCCACCTCAACAAACCTGTCTTTTTCCTTAAACGATTCCAGATGTCTTTCTATGATATTTTTAACATCTTGAATATCAGGTAGTTTCTGTTTTCCGGTAATACTAAACTGATTGCAATAAACGCATCGGAAAGGACATGCGAGTTCGGGAAGAAAGACCGGTATGTTATAATGTTTCATTTCGACTTCAAAATTGCTAAAAAATATTGAATAATCGTAAATCTTATCAAAATAATTCTTAACTTTGCAAGTTATTAATGTAGAAAATTTTAAAACTCAACAATATGGTTAAAAACTTAAAAAGTATCACAATCCTCGCTCTTATTACTCTCGTAACTATCTGTGGAGTAACAAGTTGCAAATCATCAGACGGATTAACAAAGAAAGAGTACAAGGCAAGAGTCGAACAGGCCACCAAAGACTTGAACGCCATTTTGAACAATGAAACAGAGTGGACGTTAGAAGAACAGCAGGCCCGCGTCAATGAAATCAAACAGACAGATTTCTCAAAGAAGAATCCTGAGATCGTCGAAATGATTGAGCGTGCCGAGGCAAAAATCGCCAACGAGATGGCTGAAAGAGACAGATTAGCTGAAGAACAGCGCCTCGCAGAGGAGCAGAGACTGCGTGAGTTGGAGGAGCAAAACAAGCCTAAGACAGGTCTCGCCGATTTCTTCAACATGATTGCCAACGCAAAAGACGCTGCAACAGCCAACGGTTACATTGCCGAAGCACTCAAGTTGTTCGAATCACCTGACGCCGTCGTCCTCATCCGCCTCAACAACTACGGTGACTACGACCGTCCGACAACAGCTGTCAACTACCTCAACTATCTCAAGGACCAGAAGAAAGTCAATGTGAATGTTGACAACATCAAGTACAACGCAGAAAACAAGATTACAGAACTCGAATTAATTAAGAAATAAGATGAAAAAGGTATTATTTGCAATAGCATTCGCATTTTTCGCATTGACAGGCTATCAGGCATTTGCACAGGAGCCTGAACTTAGTCCGGAACGCAAGCAAGCCATCGACAGTCTCGCCCTCGAGAAAGTCCGTGACCTGTCGAAATACGTCAAACTGATAGGCTCGAAGAACACTCCATGGAGCGAAGCCAACAGAGTCATCGACCGCGCTGAAGAGCTCTTCGCACCAGACGCAGAAATCGGCGTGTCATCATTGTCAAAGACAAAAATCGAGTATTACAGAGTCCGCCAGTACCTTGAAAGACTTATGCGCCTCAACTACGACCGCGTTGAAATCGACTGGTATAAGATTCAGTATGTGTCTGACTTACAACGTCAGCCAGACGGAACATATGTAGGTGTCATCACCATTTTCCAGACATTCAAAGGCTATGACGCTGAAGGAAGACTCGTTTATCAGGACACGACAAAGAAAGACATCACAGTTTATGTCAAACGTAAAGAGACACAGATCGGCGGCCGTCTGATCGGCTTCTGGGATGTGCTGCTCGGTGATATGCGCGTGAAAGAAACCACACAGAAATAATGAGTAAGTTATTGAAAGTTATGGTGCCAGTATTTTTACTGGCACTATGTTTAAAAGTTGACGCCCAAGTGATGGGCAGCCTAGGCGAGGTCCAGATGGATGAACGTGAGTTCTACACCATGACGAAACAGATGGGGCAGTTCATCCACAGGTTCAACTACGAAGAGGACCCGACGGGAAAGAGGCTCTATGCAAGCGACAAAGATTACAGAAACGCCGCAAAGAGAAAAGACGCGCTTCCATTGTTGTTCGACCTCGACAACCCAAGAACATCGGGCAACCTTCGTAACTTTTTCGTCGAAGACCTACTGAAAAACCGTCAGTTTTTAGAGTTTCTCGGCGGCAACTGGTTCTCTGAAGTATCCGCGAAATTCAAATGGAAAGGCCAAGACGTCGACATCAGCCTTATCATGACTCTCGAAAAAGACGGCCTCGGCTCGAAATGGGTGATTTCCAACGTGTTCTTCTCAGAATTTCAAAAATATTTTCCACAAGGCGAGCTCGCCGACCGCGAGAAGCATTTCCTGCATCCGATGAGCCACGAACTCGACTTCATGAACATTTACAAAATATTCAATGACCCTCAAATAGTTGAGTATTACGCTTCTACAGATTATCAACCTGATTATCTCACACTGTTTTTCTATGAGATAAAACAAGGAACTCTGAAGTTTAACAACGTCGAAAGTGTGAAATTCCACGTTTTCCAAATACAAAACTGGTATTTTGAAGTATCGTGGTTCAACCGCAGCGGATACAACTCAGGATGGCTCATATCAAACCTCATTTACCTCAAAGAAGAAGAAAAAGAAGCACTTTTAAAGCTTTATCAACCTAAAAAATGAAAAAATTAGTTTTTTTTGCGATTTTATTTCTATCATGCCAATTTGTTTTTGCACAAAAATCCAATCTCAGCAAAAACGAAATTGACGAATATTCCGCACAAATACGCGTGATGGTGAGATACCTCGAAGAAACCTTCTCTTTCATCGGGAATCCGGAAAACACAGCACAGGAAAAAGATATCATCTTCAAGGAAAGTTACACGAAAATCTTCAAGGACAACGAAGTCCAGATTGAAGACGACCTTGACGACAACCGCAGCACATATATTAATAAGGATGTGCAGGCATATTTGAAAGATATCGATTTCTTCTTCAAAGACATAAAATTCAACTTTAAAATCGATGAGATAAAACCGCAGACTAATGAAAACGGTGAGACGTATTTCAAGGTCACGATGATGAGAACCATCGCCGGTCACAACATTCTGGGCGACACCGTCAACAACTCCTGCAAACGTTTCATGGAGATAAATATCGACCCGTCGAAAAAAGAACTCAAGATTGCGAGTATCTACACCACCAAACCTAATGAGACTGAGGAACTTAGAACTTGGTGGAACAGGATGCCGTCGGCATGGAAGATGTATTTCGGCAACGACCAGTTCATCCTCGACTCCATCGAGATAATGAATGTAATCCACATCTACCGTGACTCTATCGTCATCGTCGACGACAGCCTGGTCGAGAGCACGATAGCATGCGATATGCCCGCTTTGTACGAAACACTGACAGGTTTCACGAAAATCACTGATGTTGACGTAAGCAACAATAAATTGATTCACTCGCTCGACCCGTTGTATGAACTATCGGATCTTCAGAATCTCGACTGTTCAAACACTGATGTCTTTGACATCTCCCCTATTCGTAATCTCAACAAAATCAACAGGTTAGATATCAGCAACACATCTATAACAAACATCTCCGATTTAAGATACACCAACGATGTAAAAATTCTCAACGCCGACAATCTGAGGATCAGCGATATAGAAATTATCGGACTTTATCATAAACTGACAAATCTTTCATTGGCAGGCACTGATATTGAGAATATTAAAGCTTTGGAAACGTGCGAAATGCTGACAGATCTTGATATTTCCGGGACAAAAGTCACAAGTCTCGACTCGATTGTTATGCCGGAAACACTTCATTATCTGAACCTCAGCAACACCGAAATATCAGATTTAACGCCAATAGAAAATCTCGAGAATCTGCAGTTGCTCATCATCGACAACACTCCTGTAACCGACTTAAATCCAGTAGCTAAGTTAAACAGACTCAACGAGTTACAGTGCAGAAACACAAGCGTAAGCGACATCATGCCGCTCAAAGACATGCAGCATCTTGTAAGAATTTATTGCGACAATACTTTGATAGATTCTGAAAAAGCCGATAATTTCAAAAAAGAAAATCACAACGTCATGGTGATTTATGAGACACAGGCGCTTCAGGAATGGTGGGACGGCCTGCATGTTTCATGGAAAACGAAATTTGCAAAGCAGAACAACATAGAAGTGAATCCAAGTCCGGAGGATCTGCATGCCATCATCAGCATGAAGACACTCACTTTGGATGCGCTTTTCATGGATGCCATGCCGATTGAAAGACTGACAAATCTTGAGAATCTTAACCTTGAGAACACAAAAATCGTGGATCTCACACCGCTTCACGGCCTGCATAACTTGAAATATCTCAACTTGAAAAATACCAAGGTAACTGATTTGAAATCAATAGAAAATCTCAGTAACTTATTGGAAATCAATATAGAAAACACATCCATTTCTAATCTCGAGCCACTTTGCAACATGAAAAACCTCACTTTGGTCAAGGCAGAAAACAGCAAAGTCGGTCCGGAACAGGTGTTTGTACTTAGAAAAGCACTGCCAAATGTAACTGTCATTTATCGTACTGTCGAATTCCGTAACTGGTGGAACACTCTTGATGAAAACTGGAGAAATATCTTCAGGGACATTGTTGACATGAACACCAATCCTACGGCTGAACAGCTGCAAGCAGTCGTCAATATCGAAGAAATCAACATCGACACTAAGGTGATGGTATCAAGTCTTGAGCCGTTGACCAAGCTTATGTTCCTTAAGAAGCTGAGTGTCAAGGATAATCACATCACAGATTTAAGTCCTTTAAGCGAGATGAGGCTTCTGAGAGAGTTGTGCATCGACGGAAACGCCATCAACGACATCACGCCGTTGGCAACAGTAAAATCGCTTGAAGTTCTGTCAATGGAAAACACCCGTGTCATCGACATCAACGCACTTGAAGGCATGGAAAATCTTAAAGCTCTTGACATTGCAAGTACTGCTATCAAGAATATCAAGCCATTGACGAATTGCACCAAACTTGAGGAGTTGAACATTGCGAACACCAACGTCAAGACGCTGACACCTGTTGCAAATCACAGTTCATTGAGATACATCAAGGCCATCGGCTCAAAGGTTAAGACTAAGGAGATAGACGCACTCAGAAACAAACGTCCTGAAGTCAACATCATCTATCATTAGGATTTTCAGACCACCCAAGTGATTGGGAAATCTTTTTCCTGCATAAACGCGTTAGTAGCTTCAACGTCGTCGGAGAAACCGAGGAAGTAGCCGCCACCGCCGGAACCACATATTTTTATCTGGAAATGAACGTCTTTCCGTTTCATTGAGAAGAGCGGAAGCATATTATCCGTTATCATCGGGCGCATCATAACCGTCTGATAATAAGACAGATGCGACAAATCATCAAAGAACTCGTCGACATTTCCTGATACCAAAGAATCGATACAGCGGCCGACAAAAGGATAATACAACTCGTTGAAAGCTTTGAGGTAACGTTCGTTTTCGCGCTGTTCCTTGAAGTAGTTCACCAAAGTCTTTGTCTCGCTCTTTATATTGCTGTCAATCAAGAAGATATGGACATTCTCAGGCATAAAATCCTTTTCCAAAATCTTAATTTTCTTATCTTCCGTGAGGATGAAAGGCTTGCCGAGATAACATTGAAGCGGGTCGAGACCCGAGCTGCTGCCGTGGAAACAATTTTCCATGTCGCCGAGGAACTTCTTAAGCATTATAGGATCGTCGATCTCCTTTGATTTGAAGCGGTCGTAAACGGCGGCTGTCAAGGCTCCGGAGCTACCTACGCCATAGCCAGAAGGGATACACGAATCGAGGAAAAGCCCCTTCTTAAGTTCGGCTCTAAACTTCTGAACATCAATATTTTCGGTGAAATATGTATTGCTCTCGAGATAGTTAGCGAACATATGCAGACTTCTGTTTGACGAATAGTTTTTCTTGCCGTGGTTGCGCCAGATGTAGTCCCAGTGCGACTCACCGGTGTAGAGAGGCATCAGGAGAGCCGGCGAACCGAAAATCATTGAATATTCGCCAAAAAGTATGACTTTGCCGTAGTATTTTTTTATTTCCATAAGTGCAGTTTTATTGTTTCAAATTATTGCTGAACGATATCGTCAATGCATTGATTATCATGACAATACTGTAAAAGATTCTCTTTTATAAACTGTTTCACCTGTTTGTCGAAGGCATCGGGATAGAGCAGATGCACATTCGGACCAGCGTCGAGGGTGAAGCATGCCGGCACTTTCGACTCTTGACGGAACACCTTAACTAATTCTATGATTTTCAGCGTGTTAGGCTCCATCAGTTTGTAAGGCGGAGTGGATGTAGCCATCATCTCATGAAGCTGCAAAGCCTCTGCTTCAGCTATTGTGATAAACTCGTCGACGTCGCCGTTTTTCAGAACTTTGAGCAGACGTTCGGTGTTCTCGCGAGCTGTTTTGTAACGTTGCTCCGCGAGAGGATGGCCGTTCATGAGCGAGTGCCCGACACGCGAAGAGACGCTTTTTTCCTTGTTTGAAACAATGAGGATGCTGTCGTGATACGTTTTAAACACAGGGTTCACGATGTCAGCCAACGGCACCGCATAATCATCGGAACTATCGAGAACTGAAGGCGTGGCACCCCACAATGACATTATCGGGAACACAGAGCGTGCCGCGCTACCTGAAGCGAGTCGCGAAAGAAACGACGCCTTGCGCATATCAATCGACGTAACATCCTGATTCACGATCTTTTCTATCTTAAGAAGACATAACACAAGTGCGCTCATCGATGCGGCGCTTGAGGCGATACCTGACGAATGCGGAAACGAGTTACTGCTTTCAATTTCAAGGTCGAGACCTTTTAAGAAACCGAAATATTGCTGATTATCAACGAGATATTTCTCTATTTTTTCCTGAAACTTCGGAGAATCCTTGCCTTCAAAAAGAAAACGCATCGAATACTTATCCGTACCATTTTGCTTGGCTTTTATCTGAGTATCGGTGTGACAGCGGCTCAAAGTGAAGCTGATTGAAGGGTTGTTTGGCAACTGATTGCCGTGCTTGCCCCAATATTTCACTATGGCTATGTTTGAAGGTGATTGCGCGGAAACTGAAATCTCGTTCATATCCAATTTTGTTTCAATTATGATGCAAAAATAATGAATTTTTAATTCAAAATATATCAAAATAATAAAATTTACGTTATTTTTGTAACATCATTTAAAAATTACTATTATGAAAAAATTACAGTTTTTTGCTTTTATAATCGCCTTTGCGACAGTATTTTCGGCATGTTCAGATAAAAAAGTAGAGCAGCGTAAAGACCGTTCGGTCGGCGGCACTTCCGAGATTTTGTTCGTGACACAAAACGACGAGCAATGGGACGGTCAGATGGGACAGGCTGTCCGCGACTTCTTCGAGCAGGAACAATACGGACTTCCTCAGCCAGAGAAAAATTTCAGGGTGGCGCATATCAACGTCACAGCGCTCAACGACATGTTCAAGAAACACCGCAACCTCATCATAGGTGAGATAAATCCTGATTTGACCAACCCGATTATCGAGTCGCAAAACGACTGGCAGGCGGCACCTCAATATGCCATAAAAATCAAGGCAAAAGATGCCGAGACCTGGGTAAAAGTATTTGATAATCAGAAAGATGAGTTAAAAAAGATTTTCGACAGCAACGAACGCGCACGTTTCATGGATTTCTTCCGCCCGATGATAAACACCAAGGTCACGGAGACATTGAAAAACACCTACGGCTTCACCATGACGGTGCCTGAAGGCTATTATGTGGCGAAAAACCAGGACTATTTCACATGGCTCAGAAAAGAAGAGGCCGACAAAAGCTTTGGTCTGATAATTTATCAGTTACCTTATAAAAGCACTGACGATTTGAGCGAGGCGCGACTAATAAAAGTCTGCGATTCAGTCACCCAGAAATACATCCCGGGACCTACAGACGGCAGCTACATGACCTTGGATAAGGAATTTGTGAAGCCTGTTTTCACGGTAACACCTGATTTTCCGGCAGGTTACGCCGTCGAGATGCGCGGTTTGTGGGAGACTGAAGGCGAGTTCATGGCCGGACCATATGTGTCGTACACCATAGTCAATCCGGAAGCCAACAAACTCATAACAGTGGAAGGCTACGTCTACTATCCCAACAAGGCAAAACGCGACTTGCTGAGACAACTTGAGGCAATAATCTGGAGCTTAAAGTTTTAACTTCTGCCCCACTTTCAAATCGTCACTCTTCAAGTTGTTATTTTTCTTGATATAATCAACTGTGACGTTGTATTTCTTGGCTATTTTTGACAGGTTATCACCCGATTTCACTGTATAAACAGTGTTGCCAGACGATGCTTTAGACGTTGTGCTTGACTGACTATCAGGCGGATAAACTTTCAGTTTCTGTCCAACTTTGATAGTATTAGAAGTCAATTTATTCCATTTCTTCAAGTCGGTGACCGTGCATTTGTATTTCTGCGCAATCTTGCCGAGTGTCTCTCCTGATTTCACCACATGTGTCGTCTGCGTTGTGGAGCGTTCGACAGGCTTGGCGTTGCCGGCCTGTGCCATAGGAGCGCCCGAGCTGTAAACTATCAGTTTCTGACCGATGCGGAGGTTGTCTGACTTCAGGCTATTCCACGACCTGAGCTGGCTCACGCCGACGTGATATTTCTTCGCAATAGCACTTAATGTCTCGCCTTTTTTCACGATATGGACGCTACGGTCGGAGATTTGTTTCATCTGTTCCTGAAGCTTCTCCTTATCGATGCCGCTCTTAGTCTTAAAAGTGTAAAGTTCTTTTTCGTGGTCAATATATTCGCTAACATATTTCTCCGGAATCTGAAGCACCAAAGGCTTTTTCGCCGTTGCCGGAATTATGGATTTCGTGTATTGCGGGTTGAAGAACTTTATGTCTTCCATCGGGATTCCAAGCATCTCGTTAAGCTGGTCGAAATGAAGGACGTCGTGCACCATCACTGTGTCGATGCCGGTTTTGATGATACCCGGGTCAACAGGACAGATGTTATGTTCCGCAGGGTAATTCATAACATAGTTGACGGCGATGAAAGCAGGTACGTAGCCGCGTGTCTCACGAGGCAGATACGGCCAGATCGCCCAGTAATTCTTGATACCTCCTGCTCTTCTGATGGCTTTTTTCACGTTACCGGCACCAGAGTTATATGCTGCAAGTGCGAGGAACCAGTCACCGAACATGGCATACAGGTCGTTGAGATGCTGGCATGCCGCTTCCGTTGACTTCAGAGGGTCGTAGCGGTCATCGACGAGAGTGGTGACGTTGAGTTTGTAAGTCTTTCCTGTTGCATACATAAACTGCCAGAGGCCTTTCGCGCCTGCCCACGAGCCGGCACGCGGATTCAAAGCCGACTCCACGACAGCAAGATATTTCAATTCAAGAGGCATGTTGTATTTGTCGAGAGTAGCCTCGAAAAGAGGGAAATAAACATCCGCCAAACCAAGGATTCTCTCGGTCTTGTCACGTTTTTGCACTGCATACACATCGATAAACGACTTCACATGCTTATTGTAAACCAACTCCATGGTCGTATTCCTGTTCAGTGCCTCGATACGCTGTGCATAGACACTGTCAGGAAACGAAGGGATATATCCCGGAGGATAGTTGCAGGTGTTGACCAAACTATTTTCAAAATACGGGATAACTTTCAGAGTATCAATCATTTCCAACATGTTTGACGACTCATTGACGATGCCTTTTCCTGAGTTCTCATCATCAAAAATCTGTTGAATCCGTTCTTGGATGCTATCGGGAAGATTAGGATTTATCGAATCCAATTCAAACGAATCATCGAGGATTAAAGTGTCGATAGAATCGTTCATCAGACGCTGATTGATGACCAAAGTGTCGTTAATTGTGTCGCCAATATGGGCTAAAGTCAAGAAAATCAATAATATACAATGCATTTCCGATATTTTTTAAAGTGCAAAATTACAAAAAAATTCAATAAAATTAACGCATATATCCAACAATTAAGTATCTTTGCACACTAAAAATTAATTTTTGAATTTAATCATTAAAAAAATGAAGAAAATATTACTTAGTTTCATCGCATTTGCTTTGTGTTTGAGTATCAAAGTGAACGCACAGGAGCAGAAAACTCCGGATTGGAAGAGATGGCATTATCTCTCTGAAGAAGAAATGAACACCCCTGTGAGGGCTATCAATTTTGTTGAGACCGACCCACCGACAGGCGAGCCTCGTTTTGTGGCTGAGTTCGAGCCTATGCAAGGCGTGATGATTCGTTACCCTCTTGGAATTCCTACAAGTTTGGTGGCACAGTTGTCAAATAACTGCCATGTTTACTGCATAGTTTCATCGTCATATCAAAGCCAGGCACAGAGCTCATTCCAAGGTGCCGGTGTCAATATGGACAACGTGACGTTTGTGAATGCTCCTACTGATTCATATTGGGTACGCGACTACGGTCCGTGGTATATTTTCGAGGACAGGAACCCTGCCATCGTCGACAATATCTACAACCGTCCACGTCCTAATGACGACAACATTTCTGGCGTGTTTGCTAACTTCTGGAGCATCCCGATGTACGGCATGAACCTCGAGCACACAGGCGGTAACATGATGGAAGACGGCCGTGGTCACGGCGTGAGCGACAACCTCGTTTTCCAAGAGAACGGCAACAACGAGACCAACGTACGCAACAAGATGCGTGACTATCTCGGCATCGACCCTTACCATGTAACCATCGACCCACAAGGCGACTACATCGCACACGTCGACTGCTGGGGCAAGTACCTCGCACCTGACAAGATTTTGATTGCACGCGTGCCACAAAGCAACTCGCATTATGCTGATTATGAGTCAGTTGCACAATATTTTGAGACAACAAACTGCTGCTGGGGCTATCCTTACCGCGTTTATCGCGTTGAAGAACCAGGCGGAAACACTCTCGCACCTTACACCAATAGTTTGATTCTGAACAAATCAGTGTATGTGCCACTTGGCAGCAATTCATCATACAACCAGCAGGCTTTGGCTGTTTATCAAGAAGCTATGCCAGGTTATGAAATCGTTGGCGTCACCAACAACGACTGGAGCACTGGCTGGGAGAACACCGACGCCTTACACTGCCGCACCCGTGGCGTGATGGACTTCGGAATGCTCTTCGTCGATCATAGAGATGTTAAGTTCGGAGTTCAAGAATGGCAAGATTCTATTGCTATCACAAGTAAATTCATCGCTTACAGCGGTCAGGATTTGAAGCAGGATTCACTCCTTGTTTATTATAGCATTGACGGCGGCGCTTATCAGGTGGCTCACATGACAGCAACCGGCAACCCTGATGAATATGTAGGATACATCAAAGGTTATCAGGGCGAATCGGAGATTAACTATTATGTTTTCGGCGCTGACGAGTCAGGACGCCGTTACACACAGCCGGTGTTTGCTGAGTTAGACCCTCACCACTTCACGATGGAAGAGCACACTCCTATCACTCCAACCGAGCCAACAATCAGCGTTAACGAGATTGTCTTTGACGAGATTACAAATGTAACATTCACCATCACAAACAATACAGAAAACCCATTTACTATCAACAGCATAGAAGCTCTTGATGATAATCTTATTGTTGTTGATTACTCATACGCAGGCACACTTCCTACAACACTTACTGTTGGCGAAAGCTGGGAAGTCAATGTTTATCCGTATTTACCAGTAGCTAAGGGTTATTATGAAACATCTATTGAAATAGTCACTGATATTGCAACACAAACAATTCCTGTTAAAATCAACGAGACTATTTACACAGGCGTTGACGAGAACCTTGTTGCAAGCTATGAGGTCTATCCTAACCCGATGAACAACGTTTTGTACATTGAAGGCAATGACATTCAGGATGTTACAATTTTCAACGCTGTCGGTCAGCAGGTTCTGTTTGTTGAAAGCAGAAACGAAATCGATGTCGAAAGCTTAAACGAGGGCTTGTACTTCGTGAGAATCAGCGACATGAAGGGCAACAGCGTTGTAAAGAAGATAGTTAAGAGATAATTATGTTATCTGTTAAGACATTCGTTTGCAACGAGTTACAAGAAAACACATACGTCGTTTACAATGAGAGTAAGAACTGTGTCATCATCGACGCAGGCAACCATCTCAAAGAAGAAGACGAATACATTATTGGCTTCATCGACCGCAATGGCTTGAAGCCAATAATGCTTCTCAACACGCATTCGCACATCGACCATATGATGGGAAACGCCGTCTTTGCCAAGAGATACGGCATACCGTTGGCTTCACATCCTATTGAGAAGCCGTTTTACGACAAAGTGTGGATGTATGCGGCGGCATTCGGCATCGACTTAAACCAAGACCGTTACCTCACTTCTACTGTCGATCTCAACGACGGTGATATCATCAAAATCGGCGATGACGAGTTGAAAGTGTTATTCACACCTGGTCACGCACCTGGACATGTATGTTTCTATAATGAGAAAGATGGCATGCTGTTCAGTGGCGACACATTATTCTACCGAGGAGTCGGACGTTGGGATTTGCCGGGCGGCAACTACGCTCAGCTTGAAAAAAGCCTTTGTGAAGTGCTTTACAAACTCCCTGATGACACCGTGGTATATTGCGGACACGGTTCGATGACAAGGATTGGAGATGAGAAGAGGAATAACCCTGAGGTAAGCAGTTATTAGTTTGAAGTTATTTTTTTAAAATTTTTTGTTTGGCGTATTAAAAATTTTTGTATTTTTGCAGCGCATTTGAGGTCGGGTTCTACTAACGGTTAGGTAACGACACTCTCACTGTCGAAATAAGGGTTCGATTCCCTTACCCGATACGAAAAAAGCACCGAGAATTCGGTGCTTTTTTTATTGTTTCAGTTTCGCAACAATCTCATCGGGACTGATGTCCATCATGCATTTGAAATGTCCTTTCGGGCATTTTTTGTAGCCCAGTTTAGAGCAAGGACGGCATTTCAAGCCCTTCACCTCTATGATATGTGTAGGGATATCCGATTTTTCAGGATAATATTGATACATGCCGAACTCAGGCACGGTGTTGCCCCAGACAGAGACAATCGGTTTGCGCAGTGCCGCAGCTATGTGCATCATGCCTGTGTCGCTGGTCAAAACAGCTTTCGACATTTTTATGATTGAGGCGGATTGCTCAAGATTCAGCATTCCCACCGGGTTCCAGACGTTCTCCCCTACCGCGTCGGCGATGACTTTAGCACGCTGCATGTCGCCCGGACCGCCAAGCAGAATCACCGGCTCATCAAGTTTTTCGATGACTTCGATGACTTTCTCTGCAGGCATCACCTTGGTGTTATAGCTTCCGCCAACAACGATGGCATAAAAACCGTTTCTGAACTCTTCAGGGATGTCGGGCTCCTGCATCATATTCGTCTCAGAAATGTAAAACTCCAAACCTCTGCCGTCGTTTTTCACACCCAGCGGTTCAACCGCCTCAAAGTATCTGTTGACGATATGAACATCAGGTAACCTGTTGATTTTGAACGTTGTAAGCAACATCTTCTGGAAATCCAGCTTGTTGAACGAATGATACTCGCATCCCAACGCCCAACAGACTCTGCGTGAACGTCCATTCTTCTGTAAATCAACGATATAGTCGTATTCTTCCTTCTTCAGTTCCTTTATCACCTCACGAAGTGAGTTGGAATACTCGAAAGTTTTGTCGACATACGGATTATTATGCGACATGCTTGCAAATTTGTCTTTCGTAAGTACATGAAGCTCAATATCATCATCCATCCTCTTGATGCAACGGATGACTGGTGTAGTAAGGACAATATCGCCGATTGAACTGAAACGGATGAGTAATATCTTCATTTTAACACAATTTATTTGTGAATAACATCGCATTCATAGCGTTTAACACCTTGATAATCAATATCTTTATGATTTTCAAGATATAAAAACTCTGCATCGTTGCAAGTCATATCGCTATCTTTTATCTTAATGCAGTTGCCCTGTGCCCATAAAGCCATATAGCTGTTCATTGTCACGGTATACACCTTATTTTGGTCAATACGTTTGCCGTTGATAAAGGCTTTTGCATTGGAAAAATGACCGTCATCATTCGTCTTGAGATAATCTATCGTGTAAGTAATGCCTGAAACATGTGTGCAGTCGCGATCTTTGGTCGATGCGATGGCAAGAAAATCCTCCACCTGTTTGCCCGTCATTTCAATGATTACCAATGAGTTATTGAACGGGTCGAGATTATAGATGTCAGCCTTAGTGATGTCGCCGCCATGCATGTTATCGAAGCGCACGCCGCCAGGATTCTGCATCGCTATGTCGGCTTTAGTAATATAACGTTGAGCGTCAGCCATATAAGCACCGAGAGCGTCTTTGTCGTTGAAAGGTGTCTTCGCATGGCCTATAACCTTCTGAAACTCAGGCTCAGCATAATACTCCTCGACTTTCTTCTGAATCTCTTCGTCTACTTTTTTGATAGTCTTGAAATCTATAACCTGTGCCTCTTTTTCGATTATTTTTCCGTTGGCGAACTTCATTTTTGTGACTGTAGCGGCTTTCAGATAATACTTCGACTGTGTGTAAAGCACGCCGTCTTCAAGTTGTTTTGTACACAAATCGTGCGAATGGCCGCCGATGACGAGGTCAAACTGAGGATATTCAGCAGCAAAATCAAGCTCTTGTGCCATGCCGCAATGCGATAGAAGCACGAATACATCACAGCTGTCTCTCAGATAAAGGTAATCTTTGATAATATCCTTAGCGTCAACGAAATCGACGTTTTGCATGTTTTTGATATGTGCGCTCGGACGACCTTCGTTTGTTGTCTCAATCATACTGAGAAGCGTGATTTTCACGTCTTTCCCATTGATATTTCTCGTAATCGTCACATATGCAGGGAGTTTCAGGTCAGGATAACCGGTAAAAAACGTGTTTGCGCAGATGACAGGGAAATGCGCTGTCTTCACGAAATACCGTATTCCATCGACGTTTCCGTCAAATTCATGGTTACCGAGTGCCGAAGCATCAAACCCTATCTCGTTCATCAACGAAATCATCGGAAGGTTCGGATGTTCAGGATATTTGTCGTTGTATGCGTTGCCGGTACGGTTGTCGCCTGCGCTCACAATCATAAGCTGCGGATAGATATTTCGCAAACTGTCAGCAATATAAGCCAGTTTCGGCATTTGCTCGATGTGACCGTGCATGTCGTTGACCGAAAGAATCACCACTTCCTGTGGCTTCGATGCGCAAGAAATCAGGTATACACTGATTATCAATAAATAAAGAATCTTTTTCATATTATCAAATTGTGTTCATTAAAAATTTTCTCAACAGAATCTTCGTACTCATCCAAGTGATTGACTTTTTTCACCTTACGCCAAACATTCTGTGGGTCGTCGAAGATGTTCATCATATATTTCCACAGCTCCTTCATGCTGCCGATGATTTTCGGGCTGCCTCCAGCATGATGCAGACGCGCAACGTATAAATCAACCGCAAAATTATGCAAACGTTGTTTTTTATCTTGTTGATTATCAATGTTTTTGATTTCCTCAGCAAGAAATGGGTCGGTTAGCAGACCGCGACCTAACATTATATCAAAGGATAAGATGGATAAGGAGGATAAGGAGGATAAGATGGAATTGTAACGGTCAGTTGTAAAAATGTCGCCATTGTAAACCAACGGTTTGTTGATTAACGGTACCAACGCATTGAATTTTTCCAACGACGCTTCGCCGGTATACATCTGTTTACCGATACGCGGATGAATTATTATCTCGCTGAAATTCAACGTGTTAAATGTATCGACAAAAGCATAAATCTCTTCATCGCTGTAATATCCGAGGCGACATTTTATGCTGAATTTGATACCATCGATATGTTCGAAGACTTCGTTAAGCATCTTGATTGTGCGGTCGGGGTCTGCCATGAGACCACATCCACGGGTTTTGTTGGCCACACGCGGAAACGGGCATCCCATATTAAGGTTAAATTCGGGATAACCCATTGATTTACATTGATTTGCAAATCTAACAATTTCCTCTGCGGTATTGCTTAAAATCTGCGGAACAATGGTGTTCACGTCGTTGAATTCCGGGCTAATCTCTTCGCCGCGCAGACTTTTCGAGTTGTCTTTCTGAATTCCGGTGAAAAAAGGCGTATAATATTTGTCGATACCGCGAAAATGTTTCTTGAAAACATTGCGATACACTACATCGGTAATCCCTTGAAACGGCGCAAGACTCAGCATTTTTCTCGTTTTTTAATGATTAAACGCACCACAGTCAAGGCGGCGAGCAAAGCCGTCAGGAAGACCGAAATTTTATATATGTAATCGCCGTAAAGGACGTAAAATGTCTGTTTGTCGTTGGCTTTCAATGTGTTACGCAAAGCTGTCTGTTCCCAATATTTGCTTTGTTCCACAATATCGCCACGTTGATTGATAAAACCGGAAATGCCGGTGTTTGCCGAGCGTGCCACGCTTCTGCGCGTCTCGATGGCGCGAAGTTTCGAGAATTCAAGGTGCTGTTTATGGCCCGGCGAGTTGCCCCACCATCCGTCGTTAGTGATAACAAACAGCAAATCGGCGCCTTTTTTCACGAAATCCGTGACATATTCGCCGAAGACAGACTCGTAACATATCAAAGTGCCAACTTTATGATTATCAAACGATAACGTCCTTGCTTCACTGTCTTTTTTCAATGTCCCGACGGTACCGCCAAGGTCTAATGTGCTGTTTTTCAGCATTCTCAGAATCCACCACGACGGCATCGACTCCGCACCTGGTGTCAAACGTGATTTATGATAAAGCTGTATCGAGTCTTCAGTAATCAGAGTGGCGGTGTTGTAGGCATAGAAATACTTGTCAGCATCGAAGAATTTTCGTGCCGCGAAGTCATTTTTTGCATCATCAGGAGCCAATCCGTAAGCGCTAATGCCTATCACGTAACACGTCTGCGGATGTTTGTCGACAAAACGACGTAACTCCCTGATTGAGTAGTAGTTATCTATCCTCTCAAGCCAAATATTCTCTTGTATGGCAGACTCCGGACTCACCACAAAACGAGTGTTTTCGGTCACCAAAGGAGCCGCTACGGAAAGGTTACGCCGCATTATTTCCGGGGCGGTCAGAGTAAACTCTTCCGAGTAAGGGTCGAGGTTCGGTTGAACGACGACTATTTCCACGTCTTCGCCTTGCTCTTCGTATGAATAATACATTATCTTACTGATCATCAAAGGGATAAAGAGGAGGAGGATAAGGAGGAGAAGATGGATAAGGAGGAGAAGATGGATAAGAGTGGTGGTGTGATTTTTTAAATATTTGTAAATCAAAACATTTGATAACAAAACCCAGAGGGTGCCACCGGCTATACCGGTGAATTCATACCATTGAATCCAGGAGTGATGGTGCGAGAAGACGTTACCGAGGTTAAGCCAAGGCCAGTTGAGTTGCCAGTTGAGATGCAGATATTCGAAGGCCAACACAAAGATTATCAGCAGGTAATAACCTTTTTTGTTGTCGTAAAGCCGTGTCTTCACGAAATGATAAGCCCAGAACACAATGGTCATGAAAAGGCTGTTGAGGATTATCATCGCGATAGTCCCGAAAGCTGTAGTTTTCCATACCCACCATGTAGTAAGGCCGTTCCAGACCACAAAAGCAATGAATGAAAGCCAGAAAATGCTGCCTTTTTCAGGGTTTTCTTTGTCTCCTATCCTATCTTGAAGGTACAACAAAGGTATGAAGGCCACGAAAGCGAGTGGCACAAGGCCTCGCACAGGCCATGCGGCGGCAATCAAAAGACCGCTCAGCACAGCCAACCCAATTTTCGTTATCGTCTTCATCACTTGATTCTCAACAGTTTAGACATCTTACAGCTGTCGTCCATGAAGACAATGGATGCGTTGGCGTTTCGTTCAATCTGGTTGATGCTTTCCTCGAACAGCTCACAAATCTGCGACACATTCCTTATATTAATAAAAGGTGCGAAGTTTTTTGTGAAGTTCTTCTCATCGGTGGGAAGCATCACGTCATCGGGCATGTTATTATTGAATAACAACGAGTTATGAAAGATATTCAAGCCATATTCCAAGAACTCTTTCTGTTTCTCACGTCCAAGAGGCTTGATGTCGTTAGCCACAAAATCGATGAGTTCAGGCAAGGCTCCTTTGAAGCAGAAACGCATCCATTTTTGGAATGTGTTGGCAAAAAGTTTCTCATCTTCATGGTCTTGCGCATAGTGTTGTGCCAGAATCCAGTTGCCATCCGACAATGCTGCAGCGTCATAAGCATCCTGTTCGGAGCATCCAAAACGTTGAATAAGAGCGTTTTGTGTCTCCTGCAGCCCGAGTTTAGGGACTTTCACCATCATGCAACGCGAACGGATGGTGGTGAGCAGCTCCTCCTGATGTTCCGCAATAAGGATAAACAGCGTTTTCTCAGGCGGTTCCTCAATCAGCTTCAGTAATTTATTGGCACTCTGCGTGTTAAGCTTCTCCGCCATCCATATTATCGCGATTTTATACTCGCTCTCATAAGCCTTGAAGCTCAGTTTCCGCATGATAGTGGCAGCGTCGCGCACGTTGATGATACCTTGTTTGTTCTCGATATCAAGTTTGTTAAACCAATCAGACAAATCCGCATATCCCTGACAATCAGCGAGATACTCACGCCAGTCGGTGATAAACAGGTCTGACTCAGGGTTTTGTTTGACTTCTTTATTGGTTGCCGTCGGGAATACGAAATGCAGGTCAGGATGAGTCAGCGTCATGTATTTCTTGCATGAAGGACAAACTCCACAACTATCTGATTCTGAACGGTTTGTACAGTTGATATATTGAGCGTAAGCCAGTGCCAAAGGCATCTTACCGCTTCCTTCCGGACCTAAAAACAGCTGAGCATGCGACACACGACTCTCCTTAACGCTCTGAATCAGGCGTTGTTTCAAGTCTTCATGTCCGATGACGTCAGCAAACAGCATTATTTCTTGACGATTTTTGTCGTTGAAAGATTACCTTTCTTATCGAGTATTCTCACAAAATAAATTCCGCTTGTCAAATCAGCAATATTGATTGATTCTGAGGCATTTACGTCCTTTGAAACGACTCTCATTCCGATAGAATTGTAAATTTCCACAGACTGAATCTCCTCGCCATTGATATTAATCACATCATTAGCCGGGTTCGGATAAACAGCGAATTCATTGTCGTCAACAACAGATTCAACGTTGAGAATCAAAGTGTTGCCGGGGAAAGTGATATCATCGACCCAACAGACATATTCTTCTGTACTGCCGCTTTGAGCTGTATAATAGCACCATTTTACAGTATGCTGTCCGGCAGGCAATTCCATCGTATACAATGTCCAGTCAAGATCTCCATACAACAGAGATTTGACTGTATTATCCAAATAGATAATGAGCGCAGCCCTATTATGTTTGATATGCATCTTGTAATAGAATGAAAGTTCGCCGTCGGTAGTGTTCTCCATTTCAATAATCATTGAAGCCGACTGATGTTTTGAAAGTTGTGGCGACTGAGCGCTGTAGGTACCGGAATGTGCCTCGGCATCAGTGGTAAACCAATAATCATCGCCTTCAAGCATCCAGTTTAAATGTGAGAAATCGTCTTCAAAGTCCTCATGTACTGTTCCGACTGTCAAAACTATGTTTTTATCAGATGAATACTGACCTGTGATAGCGCTTACATTAACGGTAACAGTGGTGCCGTTCGGGGCATCGTCAGCGATTCTTATTTCAATGCTATCCTCAAATTCAGCACCGACTGCCACATTGGCGAAATGTATGTCGTTGCTGACAAATGACAGATATTCCGAATTCAAACTTCCGTGGATATAAGGATTTTCGGCTAAATAATGACCGGTATTTTTGCCTTTTGCAGTAATTCTGAACGTCTCACCTGGATCAAGGAAGCCGTTCATGTCGCCAGATACTTCCTCGTATGTCAACTCATTGATTGTCATCACAGGAGCCACTGCCTGGAAGAAAATATCACGGTTCCAAACATTGATTCCATCGGTGCACGTCATCAAGAAATCGATATAAGTCTCGTCAGGAATGTTATTGGCGACCTCGAAATCGAAGGCGTCGGTAATCATCACCGAGGTGCCGGCGTTTACCGTTCCCACCTCCACTGTCGGCTTCGACAGATTTACAAAATCTGAAACTGTCGACAATGTAGCGCTCACGTTACTTGCAGTCACTGAGCCAGCATTCTTGAAATCGACATCCATTGAGATGTTTCTTCCGAAAAGTAAATCTCCATGAATATCAATATCTTGCGGATAAACGAAAGCTGTATTAGCGGCTATTCCGATGATATTTATAGTCTGAGGATATGCATTAGGTCCGGTGATGATAAGTTGCAGAGTGTCGGTGACATCGAGAGCATCCGCGAAGTCGACATTTGCGTTTCCGTTGGCATCTGTCATGCCGAAAGCGAGCAGTTCGCCGTTATGGAAGAGGCTGCAGCGGAAATTGCTTTGTGCCTCGCCTTTCTTGGTGATAGTGACAGGAGTTGTGGTTGTTCCCACCGGCAATGCCGATGCATAGCTTATTTCCGGACGGAAAGGCTCGTCGAGCCAAGGACAAACAGCCACATCACCTAAAATATTGATATCGTAAAGGTTCCAACGCATTGCGCCGTCATCGCCCCAAGGTGTTGATACGTAAGGAGCTGTCATGATTTTCATCTCTACAAAGGCTGTTCCGATGTAAGGCAGACGGTCGTTATAATAAGCGTCGATGAACTCACGGTGCAGGTGAGCGGCCATACCATCGCCCCATGGCTGATACCATCCGTAACGCGAGTTACCTGTGGTTGCCACGAAACCGGTTGAGATGTTTACCATGCGTTCAAGAATACATGTGTGTGTAAAGTCACCGCAGATGCAGCCATGTGAGTGGAAGAAGTTATAGTTGTGATTCACACCATCGAGTTGTGCGAAAGAATTGTCATCGGTAGTATTTACATACCATCCCGCCACATAATCAGTATTAGCGTGACCAACATGATGCACATACTGTCCGCCATTACTATTGATAACTTTACGGAAAGTACCGCCTGCCCAGTTCACTGTAGCAGTGGCATAATATTTCACAAAGTTATAGTCTGCAGGAATACCGACTGTAGTATAGTCGAATGCGCTTGAGCCGCCGATGAGCAAATTAAGGTCAGTGCTGCCATAGTAGCCGTCGCCGAGATGTTCACCACCGAGGATTACTGTCCGGAACTCGCCGAGCACAGGGTTTGACTGATACTCTAACGTCTTGTGCATCATGTTGTTAAACTGAGTCTCATTATTGAAAGGCATACGACCGATACCCAGTTCAGGAAGGAGGTCATCTTCGCCGATTTCGCCCCAAACGCCGTCGTTGTCGTCATCCCATGTGCCATCGAGACAGACGAAATACATATCGGCAGGAAGCTCGTCCTGATACTCGTCGCTGACGTAGCAGTAAAGACCACGCCACGGAACCAGACCAGCGTCACCACCGAGAAGAACCATCATAATACCTTCACTTTCATATTCTTGTGTTATGTAAGTACGCATCTTCTCAGCGTCATCGCGACCGTCGTAGTTAGCGAGGATGTCTTCCAATGCCGTGACATGAGTGCGGAGACCGCGAGCCTCGTAAAACTCAACGTATTCATCGAAATGCGATACCCACTGCTCTGGAGTGATGACAAGGAGCTCATAGCCGCCTATTGTGCGAGCACGGGTCTTGTATTCCTGCACTGCCTCTGGGTTCTGAGCGAGACGCTCAACACGAGCCTGCACCTCAGAAGTCATCCAAACCTTACTGCTTCTGTCTGATTTTGCAGCAGTTACGTCAATAGTAACAGTTGCTGACTTAGCGTATGAGACCTTACCTGTAGCCGGGACATATCTCACTGGCGTGAACTGTGCGAAAGCAAAAGAGCATCCGTTGAGATATTGAGTGTTTACCTTAGAAAACGTATTTTCAGGATACACATTCTCTGAACTGTAGAAGACCTCGTTTTTCTCAATAACTAACGGCTCTGTCGATGACAGCGGACGTGCCGACTGTTGTGGCATGAGGTTGTAGGTACCTTCAAGTTCCACAAAATCGGAATATTCCACTGTAATACCTTGAGCCTCAGTGTTTTGAGGCAACAACAACGATACTTTTTGGTAAGGCAGTGAAGCCTCGCCGGCTATACCATTGTTATAAGTGTCAGCGAACCTGATGACGTCGTAGCCGTTCATCTCACTGACCGTTGGGGTTTCAAAATAGTAGGTTTTCTGCACTGTCTGAGCGAAAGAGAGTGCACCCAGAATGACTGCAAATACTGTTGTTAAGATTACTTTTTTCATGGTTTTATTTTTTTCTTTGCGACACACGGTGTGTCTTTACAATTATGCATTTATCCATTTTTCGACTTCCTCGAGCTGCAATGCCGGGACGTCCATTTTTGTCTTTTTACGGATACCGTTGAGTTTCTCACGCAGTGCCGAAGGTTTCTCCGACTGCATCATCTCTACGGATGTGTAGTTATGTTTTACAAGCACTTCTGCCCAGACCTCAGGCACGCCGACAGCCATAAAATCGTCTTTTGTGGCGACTTTCTTATGAATCTCCGGACGCATCGTCGGGAAGAGAAGCACTTCCTGAATCTGTGTCTGGCCTGTGAGCAGCATCACGAAACGGTCGATGCCGATGCCCATACCTGATGTAGGAGGCATGCCATATTCAAGAGCGCGGAGGAAGTCCTGGTCAATGAGCATAGCCTCATCGTCACCGCGGCCAGCGAGCTTCATCTGTTCCTCGAAACGTGCACGTTGGTCGATAGGGTCGTTGAGCTCGGTGTAAGCGTTGGCGACCTCTTTACCGTTAATCATCAACTCGAAACGCTCGGTGAGTTCAGGGTTGTTACGATGACGTTTGCAGAGAGGCGACATCTCGACAGGATAATCGGTGATGAACGTAGGCTGGATGTAGTTGCCTTCACATTTTGCACCGAAGATCTCATCGATGAGTTTGCCTTTACCCATCGACTCATCTATTTCGATTTCGAGTTTCTTACACACCTCGCGCAGCTGTTCCTCGTTCATTCCGTTGATGTCGATGCCTGTATTTTCCTTGATGGAGTCAATCATCGAGATACGTTTGAACGGGCGTTTCAGGCTGATTTCGTGGTCGCCGACTTTCAAAGTATCCGTTCCGAGCACGTCGTGAGCGCAGCGGCATATCATCTCTTCGGTGAAGTTCATCATCCAGAGATAATCTTTATAAGCCACGTAAATCTCAAGCCCGGTAAACTCCGGGTTATGCGAGCGGTCCATGCCCTCGTTGCGGAAGTTACGCGAGAACTCGTACACGCCGTCGAAGCCGCCCACGATGAGACGTTTCAGATACAATTCATTAGCTATACGCAGGTACATCGGGATGTCCAACGCGTTGTGATGCGTGATGAACGGACGTGCCGACGCGCCACCCGGGATAGGCTGAAGGACAGGAGTCTCCACCTCGAGGTAGCCGCTCTCGTTGAAGAAACGACGGATGCTGTCGATAGCTTTTGTACGTTTGATAAATATATCTTTGACCTTATCGTTGACAACCAAATCCACGTAACGCATGCGGTAACGCAGCTCCGGGTCGTTGAACTCGTCGTATTTCACTCCGTCTTTCTCCTTCACAATCGGCAGTGGACGCAAACTCTTGCTGAGCACCGTCATCTCCTTGACGTGAATTGAAATCTCGCCCATTTGGGTACGGAACACAAAGCCTTTCACTCCGATGAAGTCGCCGATGTCGAGAAGGCGTTTGAACACCACGTTATACATCGTCTTATCCTCGCCAGGGCAGATTTCATCACGGTTGAGATAAAGCTGGATACGGCCGTGGGCGTCCTGCAGCTCGCAGAATGACGCGGCACCCATGATACGACGGCTCATGATACGGCCGCCGATGCTAATATTCTCAAACTTTGAGAGGTCGTTGTCGTCAAATTGTTCTTTGATCTGCGAGGTTTTCACGTTCACTTCAAACGCTGCCTGCGGATATGGGTTAATACCGAGTTTGTAAAGCTCCTGTAAAGAATTTCTCCTAATTTGTTCTTGTTCGCTTAACATGATATATATATTTTATTTTTATTTTTCAATAAGTGTATTTGGGTGCAAAAATAGTAAAAATATCGGACAAACTATCCGATATTTTAAAATTTTTAAAAAAACGCTATACGCTCTTATTTCTCAAAAAATCCCAGTCCGCTGATGGCATCCAGCATCTGGTCGATGTAGTCCCAGGTGGTGGCTGACCATTTGAAGCCCAGACGGTGCAGGACCTGAGTGGTGTAGGTGTTGGTGAGAGGCACATCGGTCACCTTCTTGCCGTGAGCCAGGTCCTGATATGCCACAAGGCTCGAGAGGTCTTTGGCCTTATCGGGGTCGGTCATGGCGGCGTCGAGGGCAGCTTTGTATTCTTCGTTTTCAACGAATTTAATCTCACCGTTTATGCTTTTGAACTCGCTCAGCACGTCGCCCAGGAACTGGGTGTGGCTGTTGTAAACATGGAAGAGACAGTTTTGCTTAGGCGTTGACGAGAGCAGCAGTATGGCGTGAGCCACCTCGTTGATAGGCGAAAACTCAACGTCTTCCTCGTAAAGCTCGTATGGGATACAGCCCAGCATGTTGTAAACCTTGATGCGTCCCATGAAGGCGTTGGTGCCGAAGTTCACCTGGAACTCGCCGTCGGTGGAACGGGCCGCCAGGTTACCCACACGCATCACCTTGGCCGAAAGTCCTTTGTCGACTATAGCCTGAAGTATGATGCGCTCAGCAATGAACTTGGAATAGACATATTGGTTGCCGAGATATTGTCCCATAAACAGCACCTGCTCGTTGAAGATATGGTCGGGCGAAGGCACGCCGTCGACGGCAAGACCCTTGGTGCTGTATGTTGAGACATGTACCAAACGGGCTCCTGTGGCAAGGCAGAAGTCGACACAACGCTGGGCTCCGCCTATGTTAACGTCTTCAATTTCAGTGCCTTTGCTGAAATGTTTCACCACGGCAGCGCAGTTAAACACTGTGTCTATCTTGGCATTCACGCTATCGGTGAAGTCGTTGGTGACGTCGCCGAGCACTATATGCAGACGATTGCCGAAAAGATCGTCGTAGGTATTCTCGAAATAGTAGAACAGCAACAGTTTGAGACGATGTTCGGCTGCATCCATGTCTTTGTCGCGCACCAGACAGTAAATCTGCTTGGCGTCAGAGTCTATCAGCTCTTGCAACACGTGTATGCCCAGATAGCCTGTGGCGCCAGTGAGCAGCACATTGCCTAACGATTGGCGGCTGTTGTTACGGAACACATCCAAATTATTGTCTTCCAACATCTTATGAATAGGCTGGTAGTCGTAGTTGGAGCCGTCGTCCTCATCGGAGCCTGCCACCGTGACACCTGTCACCAGTTCGGCCAGCTTGCGTGGCGTAGGGTTGGAGAACACGTCGCCGTAGGCCACGTGAATGCCCGCCTTGTCGGCCTCTATGATGACCCTGGTCACCATGAGCGAGGTGCCGCCCAGTTCGAAGAAGTTATCCGTAGCGCCGATTTTATCCATCGCAATTATGTCTTTGAAGATGCGACAGAACAGGCGTTCGGTGTCGTTAGCCGGCTCAACATAGTCGTGGTCAACGGCCTGCATCACAGGTGCCGGCAGCACCTTACGGTTAACCTTCTGGTTCTGGTTGAGCGGTATGGCGTCGATCTGCATGGTCGCGGCAGGAATCATATAAGGCGGCTTCTGCTTCCCGATGAAAGCGTTCAGCTCTTTGATGTCCACCTTTTCGTCACTGACGATATATGCGGCTATATACTTACCACCGTTCTCATAATCAAAGGCTTGCACTGTGACATCCTTTATGTCCGGGAACTGTCGGATGACAGCCTCCACCTCCTTCATCTCCACACGGAAGCCGCGAATCTTCACCTGACCGTCCCTGCGGCCCACAAACTGGATGTTGCCGTCGGGTTGGTAGCGGACTATGTCGCCAGTACGATAGATGCGACTATACTGCGGAGAGTCGGTGAACGGGTTTTTGATGTATGTTTCCGCCGTCTTCTCCGGACGGTTCAGGTAACCTCGGCCCACCTGCGGTCCGCTGACCCACAGCTCGCCTGCCGCGCCCATAGGAAGGCGGTTGAACTGTTTGTCAACGATATAGAGTTTAAGGTTGTCCAAAGGCTTGCCAATAGGGATGTCTATCTCGTATTCTTTCAACTCGTAGTTGGTTGTGAAAATGGTGCATTCCGTAGGGCCATAGCCGTTAAACATCCTGTAGGCCGGCGGGTTGAGCGCCGCCAGTTTTTCGCCTCCTACGGCGAAGCAACGCAAAGAATGATTATCCACGTTGGTGGCAAACTGGAAGCCCACTTGGGTGGTCATGAAGGAATGCGTGATATCGTTTTTGTTGAAATATTCATTCAAATCAGGAAGGTTGAGACGGATATCGTCGCCGATGATATGGACGCAGGCGCCACAAGTCAAGGCGGGATACATATCCATCATGCAGGCGTCGAAGCCATAGCTGGCGTAGGCTGCCACACGGTCGTTGGCAGTGAGGCCATAATAGCGCTGATACCAATGGCAGAAGGCAACCAGGTTGCCGTGCTCAAGCTGACAGCCTTTAGGTATACCCGTTGAACCTGAGGTATAAAGCAAGATGAACAAATCGGATGGTTTGATATTAACATTGACTGGTTCCGTTGCTTTAAGCTTTGCTATATCTTTGGTAAACAACACATTACCCTGGTATTCATCCACCAAATGACGCAATTCCTGATCGGCTATGAGCAGCTTGGCGTTGGCGTCTTTCATCATGAAATTCAGACGCTCGGTAGGATAGCTCGGGTCGAGAGGCTGATAGGCGCAGCCGGCTTTAAGCACACCCAAGGAGGCTATCACCATCCACTCGCTACGCGGGATGAGCACCGAAACGACATCTTCGGCCGACAAGCCCTGCGACTTGACGTAGCTGGCTATACGTTCGGAAATCTCATCCATCTCGCTATAGGTGTATTTCTTATTATGATATACAACAGCCGGATTGTCAGGAGTTTTTGCCACTTGACTGCGGAACAACGACACTATGTTCTGAGTGTTGTCGTATTCCACTTCGGTGTTGTTAAAGCCGTCGAGCACCGAAATCTGGTTAGCGTCGAGCAGTGATATTGTCTGCAATGCAGCTTCAGGCTGTCTGATGAAGGCGTTGGCGGCGTTGCACACCGATTGTGCCAGACTCTGCATCAGGCCGCGACTGTAACGGCCGTTGTCGTACTCTATGCTCACGCTCGGCTTGCCTTCCTTGTCGTTGGTGATGAAGAAGGCTATGCGGAACTTCGGAGTGTCCGACTCAAAAGCCTCGATAGTAATCGGCTGACCTTTGTATCTGAAGTCGTCGAATATACCCAGCTGATATGCGAACATTATCTCGGCCGAGAGGTCGTAGTCGGCTGCTATCTGGGCGAAAGGATATTTCTCGTGCTGCAGCGTCTCATCGAAGTTCTTGCTTGTTTCAGCAAGGAACTCGAGCACTGTCTGCTCGCCCACGGTGGCACTCATAGCCAGGGTGTTGACAAACATTCCTATGGTGTTGCTAATACGCAGGTCGGAACGTCCGTTGCTGATGGTGGTGATGCACAGCTGCTCGTTGTTGGTGAAACGCGAGAGTGTGTAGAATGTGGCGCCAAGCACCAGATGCGCCGGCGTGATGTTATGCTGACGGCAGAAGTTTTCGATGGCCTCGAAGTCGAGTCGGCTGTAAACCGTCTCTGTTACACCCTGTTCTTTAGGGTTGGTGAGGTCTGACGGCACTTCTGTCACGCCCTCCACCTTGCTGAGACGTTCCTGGAAGAAGTCGCGTGCGGCCTTATGTTCCTCACTGTCCTCGGCGGCCTTCTCGGCTGCCACAAAGTCGGCGTAGGTGAAGGTCTCAGACTCAATGCTCTTGCCGTTGAGCAAGTCGCAAAGTTGGTTGAAGAACAGGTCGAACGAGCCTCCGTCAATGACTAAGTGATGTATGTCGACAAGCAGATAGACATGCTGCTCGGTGGTGACTATCTCAAAGCGGTAAAGCGGACCCTGCTTCAGGTTGAACGGCTTGACAAACTCAAGTTTGCAACGTTCCAGCTCCGCTTCCTTATGTTTGCTTCGCACAACCTCGACAGGTTGTTCCAAATCGACAGTCTGTATAATCTCGGAGCCTGCGCTGCTGAAATGAGCCTGCATAAGCGGATGTGCCTTGACTATAGTCTCCAAGGCCTTGGCTAAGGCATCCACGTCGGCATCTTTCGGGAAACGCGCCAGAGTCGGGAGGTTGTACTGGGTGGCCGTAGGCTGCTTCATGCACTCCACGTAAACGCCCATCTGAGCGTACGACAATGGAATCTGCGACATGTCGGCATGAGTCTCTTGTGTAGCGTTTTGTGGCTCGGCACCGGCGCTCATCATCTTGGTAAGAATCTCATTCTCAATACTTTGTATAGTACCCGACTTGGCTAATGACTTGGAGTCGAGGGTGACGCCGAAGCGTTTGTTTATCTGGATTGCCAGCTTGATAGCCATGATGGAGGTGAGTCCGGCATAACCCAAAACCGTGGTCACTCCAAACTCTTGGTTACCTATTATTTGTGCGATTATATCGTGTATCTCTTTCTCCAAGACATTCATCGGAATGTTGGTTTCGGTTTCGACTGCGGTGTCGGCCGGTTTCTCAGGCTTAGGCAGGGCTTTCTTGTCGACCTTCTGGTTCTGGTTGAGCGGTATGCGGTCTATCTGCATGGTCACAGCAGGCACCATGTAAGGCGGTTTTTCTTCCATGATGAAGCTGTGGAGCGCATTGATGTCGATGGTTTCATCCGACACTATGTAAGCCGCTATGAATTTGCCTCCGCTCTCTTCGTCGAAGGCCTGCACCGTCACGTCTTTGATGTTAGGGAACTGGCGTATAGCGCTTTCCACCTCCTTAAGCTCCACACGGAAGCCGCGGATCTTTACCTGGCTGTCCTTACGTCCAACAAACTCTATTTCGCCCGAAGGCAGATAACGCACTATGTCGCCTGTGCGATAGACACGGTCATAAGGCGCCACTTCGCAGAAAGGATTCTTGATGTAGACCTCGGCGGTCTTGTCGGGACGGTTGAGGTAGCCGCGTGTCACCTGCGGAGTGGCCACCCACAGCTCGCCGGCAGCGCCCACAGGCAGCCTGTGGCCGTATTTGTCGACTATATAGCATTTCACATTGCGCTGAGCCTTGCCGATAGGAATGTTCTCCCTATTGTCCACCACACTGTAGTTGGTCACGTAACAAATTGATTCTGAAGGGCCGTAGCCGTTGAAGAGCACGTAACCATTGGGCGGAGTCATGGATGCCAGCTTCTCGCCTCCTGTTTGGATGTTTTTGAGCGACTTGCACTCGAAGTTGGTGGCAAACTGATAGGCTACCTGAGTGGTCATGAAGGTATCGGTGATACCGTTTTTCTCGAAATATTCGTTCAGAGCCATGAGATCGAGACGTATCTCCTCGGGTATGATATGCAGCTCGGCTCCTATGGTGAGAGGCCCGAACATCTCCATTATGCAGGCGTCGAAGCCGTAGCTGGCGTATGCCGCAATCTTACGCTCCGCGTTCATGTTGTGGCACATATGGTGCATGTGACAGAATGCCACCACGTTGTAATGCTCAATCTGACAGCCTTTCGGAACGCCAGTGGTGCCTGAGGTGTAAATCATGGTCATCAGGCTGTGTGGCTCGGGAGACTGCAGTTTCACATTGCCGGTGAAAGGTTTTTCAAGGTCGTCGATGAACAGAACCTCGCCCTTGTATTCGTTGACAATGTCGCGCAATGTTTTGTCGGCTATGAGCATCTTCACCTTAGCGTCCTGCATCATGAAGTTCAGGCGCTCGGCCGGATAGCTGGGGTCAAGGGGCTGATAGGCGCAGCCTGCCTTCAGAACGCCTATTGATGCTATGGCCATCCATTCGTTGCGAGGGATGATGATTGATACGACGTCTTCACGACCCAGGCCTTTGGCTGCCAGCATCTTGGCGATGTTGGAGCTCATAGCGTCAACCTGCTTGTAGGTGAAGCGCTTGTCTTTGAAAACGACCGCCACCTTGTCGGGATGCAGCTTCACCTGCTGCTCAAACAGCGACACTATGGTCTGGCTGTCGTCGTATGCCGACTCGGTATCGTTGAACGAGTCCAAAATCCGTAGCTGTTTGTCGGAGGCAATATGTATATCCTTTATTTTCCTGTTAATATCAAGCATCTGACCCACCACAGTCACGTAGCTCTCGACGTATTCGTCCAACAGCTCGAAGTCGTGCGGCAGTTCATTTTGTGCGAGGTACTCGCCCACCGTCATATCACCGTCGAGTTTGAAATTTTCAGGGAACATCTCACTGTTGTCGTCGGTGTAGCGCGATAGCAGCAAGGCGTATGCCAGTGCGAAAAAGCTATCGATGTCAGTCGTGTTTTTCTTGCAAAAACGTTTCACAGCCTCCATGTCGATGTCCGACATCTTGGCGATGTTGTCAAAGTGTTGATTTTTAGCCATAGCAAATCATTTTTATTTATATCTGGCTATTGAATAAATATAATTTTCTGTCAGTTTCGTTTCAAAAACAATATTTTCGGCATTTACGAGCACCGACTTCAGGTCGTTGCGGATGCCTTCGCCAGTGAGTTTAAGCACCGCCTCTTTCTTGGTCCAGAGAGCGAGAAAAGCCGTGAGGCTTTCAGGCGCCGACGCTATCAGTGCCTGTTCCTCGTCGTTCATGGTATATGCAATCAGCGAAGGCGTTATCTTGCGGGTCGTCTCCACGTCGGCGCCCACCGGCTGGCTGTCGATGGCGCATAATGCCACGTTACCAGAGTGGCTGAAGTTGAAATGAATCTCCGGATGCCCTTTGATGACGGGCTTGCCTCCTTCGAGATATTTGAACACGGGTGGTTCGGTGATGCCATATTCCTTCTGCAGTCCTTCCATAAGAAGCAGATACACCGCCAGCGACAGCCGCCGGCCGCTCTCATGGGCGAACTTCAGCGCCTGCTCACGCCTTTGCCGCGACACCGTCGCCAGTGCCGTCTCAAGGTCAAACAACTCCGTGTGGTCGTTGATATAAATCATGATCAGTCGATTATCTCAAAGACATCTTCGAGCTTCGTCATCTTCAGCACCTGCATCACATCGGGACATATCTTGCGCAGACATAGTTTGCCACCCTTTTCCGATGCTTCCTTTCTAATCTTCAAAAACAGGCGCAAACCCGAGCTGCTGATGAACGGCATCTTCTCACAGTCGAGCACAATAGTTTGGTCGGCGTGTTGCATCAACGGTTCGATGGTATCGGCAATCTGCTGCGCCGCCAATGTATCCAAACGTCCGTCAAAAACAGCGGTAATAATATTGTCTTTTTCAATAATGTTGATATTCATAGCCAATAGTTATTTAGTTTCTTTGATATTTTTAATTAAAGTTAGTACATTCATATTATCGTGATATTCATAATCCACAGCATCCATAGACTCTTTGATAAGATGAATTCCCATGCCTCCTTTATGACGTTCCTCCAACGGGACGTTGAAGTCTGCCTGATAGTTCAACGGGTTGAAAGGCATTCCATGGTCGCTAATTTTTATGATGATATTGTCATCGACGACACTCATTGTCATCACGGCCTCGCCTGTCACATCTTTAGGATAGGCATACATGATGACATTGGTCAGAGCCTCATCCAACGCCAGGCTTATCTGAGGTTCCAGCGATGTGCTTATATTATTTTTCTCGATAAAACCGTCGACGAAAGGCTTCAGCTTTGCCAGCTCGTTGATGTCGTTTTTTATCACGAGCCTCGATGCCATCGGTTTGTAACGTATCGCCAGCATGGTGAGGTCGTCGCTCTGCTCGGCCTGTCCCACAAAGTCGCCGTTCATCTTACGCATCCGGTTTATCAGCTCGTTAGCGTTACCTTCAAAACCTTCTGCTGATGCCAAGGCTCTCTTGTCGCCGAGAAGTTCTTTCTTCATATTCTCCGCCTCCGTCAAGCCGTCGGTGTAAAGAAACATCATGTCGCCATCTGACAGTGTCAGTTCATGAGCTTCATATTCCGCACAAGCGTCGATGCCAAGCAGCAGACATGGCGAAGTGTCGAGATACCGGGCATGTCCATCGTGTATTATCATCGGCGGGTTATGACCTGCGTTACAATAACGCACCGTGCCTGTCGTCATATCCATGACACCAAGAAACATCGTCATGAACATAAGGTCTTTGTTATTATCGCTTGCTACGATGTTCATGGCATGCAATATGAGGTCGGGATGAGGGCCGCGAGCCGACAGTGTATGGAACATCTGGCGAGCCTCCACCATCAACATGGCAGCCGGGACACCTTTACCCGACACGTCGCCCACACAGAAATAAAGCATCCCGTCAAGTACGAAATAGTCGTATATGTCACCACCCACATATCGTGCCGGCACCAGGAGTCCGCTGACATCGACATTCACCGACAAATCAGGTGGCAGGGCATCGGGAAGCAACGACTGCTGCATCTCACGCGCCACCGACAGCTCCGACTCCATGCGCTGGTCCTTGACACTCATCTCATGAAGCCTCAACAAATTACGCGCAGTCCTATATGCAATGAACGTAATGGCCATCAGCTCCAACAATCCAAGCAAGGCGAATAACATACTTGATCTGTAAAGCTCACTGTACATCTCACTGTCAGGAATCGTAACACTGAGAATCATGTTTTTATCTTCAATGTCCTCGGTAAACGTATGACTTTTGTTTTCAATTTTATAAGGTGGCGCCACTATCGTCTTTCCCGACTTGGAAACCAAGGTGCAGAAACTGTTTGGAAATACGTGCACACTTCGCACAATACTGTCGATCCTCCTTGTTGACACATCGGCAATTATCACAGCCACCGGCTCCTGATTTGTATCGTTGACAGCACAGACGTATGAAATCATCTTTGTCATCCCCTCAACATCGTCATAGTATGGGTCAATCCAAGTGCCATTCACTTTTTCAATGCCTTTCTTATACCACTCCTCCTTTGTATAATCTTCGTCTTCTTTTCTCAGATGTTCCACCCCGAGAGAGTCTCTGTCATGATCATGACTGGCATAAGTCATATACAATTTCCCTTTGTCAGGATAAAAATCTTCCTTAAAAGCTACGCCTGCTCCCAAGATAACATTACTCGATTTAACGGTTTTCATAGAAATGTGATCCATCTCGTCGGGGTCATTCAAGGAATAACCCACCATAAACTGCATGGTTGTAACTATTGTTTCTATCTTTCCCAGACGGGACAGTATCACTGTTTCGGTTGCCTCCAAAGCCTCATGGGCCCGCCTTTCGGCATTACTTAGCGCCTCTTTACGCATGAAAAAATAATAAACCAGACTTATCGCCACCACAATAAACACCGCCAAGAGCATCTTTAGAAGTTCTTTTTTGACGAAATCCCTGTTTTTATCGTCTATTTTCATGATAGCATTTTTTGTCAGGATGCAAATATACAAAAAAACATTGCTCCAACCATTTTTTTCACTATCTTTGCAAAAACAATTCTGATGGTTGACCTTCTGCAGACGAAAATAGAATACCTCAAGGGTGTCGGGCCGAAACGGGCTGAGCTTCTGAATAAGGAGCTGGGCATTTTCACGTTTCAGGACCTCCTTGACTACTTCCCGTTCAGGTATATCGACCGATCGCAGATTCATAAGGTCAGACAGATAAGCGACGACACCGTTTATTACCAGCTCGTCGGCACCGTGAGCAACATGCAAGCCTTTGGCAGTCCGAGAGTTACGAGGATTACGGCGACTTTCACCGACAACACCGGAAGCATCGAACTGGTGTGGTTTAAGGGTCTGAAATGGATAAAAAACCGCTTCCAGCCGGGCAAGAAATATCTCATCTTCGGGAAGGCGAGCGTGTTTAACAACCATTTCAACTTCACCCACCCCGACGTGGAGGACTACAACCCCGATGACACTCTCGTCGGCGAGGCTCTGCAAGGCGTTTACAACACCACCGAGAAGATGAAAAACGCCGGTTTGGGCACCAAACAGCTGGCGAAAATCATAAAAACATGCGTTCTGCAAGTCTGGAACATGATTCCGGAGGTTCTGCCTCAGAGTTTGATACTTCACGACAAACTTCTGCCTCGAAAAGAAGCCTATTACAAGATTCATCTGCCATCGAACAGCAACGATATACAGCGTGCTACGACGAGGTTGAAATATGAGGAACATTTCTTCTTCCAACTTAGGCTTCTGGTTCATAAAAAAGACCGTCAGATAAACACACGAAGCGTTGTGTTTCAACAAGTTGGCGATTATTTCAACACCTTTTACAAGGAACATCTCCCCTTCCCTCTCACCAACGCTCAGAAACGTGTCATAAAAGAGATTCGCGCTGATTTGAAGAGCGGCCACCAGATGAACAGACTCTTGCAAGGCGACGTCGGCAGCGGCAAGACAATAGTCGCTTTGATGATAATGCTTCTCGCACTCGACAACGGCTATCAGGCAGCGCTCATGGCACCGACGGAAATCCTTGCTACTCAACATCTTGAGACGTTACGAGCACAGCTCAAAGGTATGGATGTGCACTTCGCCTTGCTGACAGGAAGCACCAAGCAATCCGAACGCAAACAGATTCTCGCCGACCTCGCAAATGGGGATCTCCAAATAATAATAGGTACCCATGCCTTGATTGAAGACACCGTGGTTTTCAAGAACTTAGGGCTCTGCATCATCGACGAGCAGCATCGTTTCGGCGTAGCGCAACGTGCCTCGTTCTGGGACAAGACAGCATTTCCGCCTCACACTTTGGTGATGACAGCCACCCCTATTCCGCGCACCTTGGCGATGACGCAATATGGCGACCTCGATGTCTCAAAAATCGATGAATTACCTCCTGGAAGAAAGCCTGTCAAGACGGTGCATGTGTTTCAGGAACAACGACTTGCGATTATCGGCTTCATGAAGAAACAGATTGCCGAGGGGCATCAGATTTATGTGGTTTATCCGCTCATCAAGGAGTCGGAAAAGATGGATTTGATAAACCTGCAGGAAGGCTACGAAGCGATGATGCGCGACTTTCCGGAGCCGGATTATCACATCAGCGTGGTACACGGTCAGATGAAGACCGACGACAAAGACTGGGAGATGCAGCGTTTTGTGCGCGGCGAGACGCATATCATGATTGCGACGACGGTGATAGAAGTGGGCGTGAACGTACCGAACGCATCCGTTATGATCATCGAAAACGCCAACAGATTCGGCCTCTCGCAGCTGCATCAGCTCCGTGGAAGGGTTGGCCGTGGCGCCGAGCAGTCGTATTGTGTTTTGATTACAGACCATAAAATCACCGGCGAGGGCAAGAAACGCATGGAGACCATGGTGCGTACCAACGACGGCTTCGAGATCGCAGAGGCGGATCTGCAGTTGAGAGGTCCCGGTGAGACACAGGGCACGCGCCAATCGGGAATGATTGAGATGAAAATCGGCGACTTCCAATACGACGAGCCTATCATCAGGCACACAAGAAGGATGGCGAACCTGCTTCTCGACGCCGACCCGACGCTGTCAAAACCTGAACATTACGCCACGAAACAATATTTCACCCAACAGTTTGAACGTGACTTCGACTGGAGTCGTATCGGGTAATAAGACTTTAGTCGTTAGACTTTAGACTTTAGCAATAACTGCCGAAATCTGAATCCTAACGACTAAAATCTAATGTCTAAGATCTAACGTCTTATTTATTTTGTGATCTCAAGAACTTCGGCAAACCTTTCTTCAGAGATTTCGCAGGTGGCTGCTGACCGTTGTCCGGAATGGTAAAGTGACAAACAGGGCGAATGTTGTTTAAATCACATCCGTTGCTTGGCTCATTAACAGGGAATGTGCCTGTAATAGGGTTACGACCTTTATCGGTCTGGATAAGCTGACCATTGTAGAAAATAGTCAATACGAAGTTGGTTGCAATAGAAGGATCGCAGTTTTCATACATATCGACATATACTGTATATCTTCCAGGTTCGACATAATCTTCTGCACTATAAGTGATATTTTCATTGTTGACACCGTCAATATCACATACTGGATTAGAATCAAGGTCGAGCTCACCTCCGTTTGCACTTTCTCTATTATTGAAACCAATATGTTTATCGCTATAAAGAGCGCCATTAGGCTCAATCAGATGGAGGTCAACGTCTTTGTCGTTGTTGAATGCCAAACTGACCTGAAGCGTACCTGCACCGGCTTCGACGAGAGTGATTGTGGTTGTGTAATATTCACTGATCTCGCCATTTTTATCAATTATAGCGACTATAACATTTAAACTGGCATCTGTAAATTCCTGATCAAAAACCATGATGAAATCATACACAATTTCCTTGGTTAACAAATTAGTTGCAGGAACCTCATAGTAACCTTCCTGACCTGAATGAGCCACGATAACCTTTGATGCTTCAACTTCAGATTTAACGGTTACATAGTTTGCACCGCCAGAAATATAATTATGGTTCATGTTAACTTCAGGAGTAAACTCCAATGTTGGTGCCGGAAGTGTTTCTGCAACAAATGTTGCTCCTTGAACTGCAAAACCATAATCTGCCGGATGTTCTGGCAATGACGGATTGCTGTGTTTCTTACTGTCCTTGCTGCATGCAACGATGGCGATTGCCAAAACCATGCAGGTTAATGTTAAAAGAATAGATTTTTTTCTCATGATTTAATATTTTAGAATGAAACTTCTGCAAAATTAAGCATTTTATATATATGTTTGAATATTTTTTTGTTTTACAGAGACAAAAACAAAAAAAAGCTATCTTTGCAGCATGAGATTAGTCAAGCCTTCAAAGATTTTAAGGATGTTTTATCCTTCACTGCTTTGGGAAATGCCAAAGACAGACAAGAAGACATTATATCTCACATTCGACGACGGACCGCATCCCCTAATAACTCCCAAAGTACTTGAAATACTTAAAAAATACGATGCTAAAGCGACTTTCTTCTGCATAGGAAACAACGTAAGAAAATATCCCGAAACTTTCAAACTAATCAAACAGGAAGGTCATTCCATCGGATGCCACACTTTCAACCACGAAAACGGCTGGAATACGAAAACCGGCGATTACATCAAATCGTTTAATGAAGCTAATGAATTGATTCACAGCAATTTATTCCGCCCACCTCATGGAAAAATCAAACGTTCGCAATTAAAACAGTTGAAAGACAAAAAGATTGTAGCGTGGACTGTCATAGCATACGATTGGGACCACGCTCTTTCGCATGACGCTGTTTATCATAATGTTATAAAAAACGCCTACGACGGTGCCATCGTTGCTTTCCACGACAGTGAAAAAGCTTATAACAACATGATTTCAGCTCTGCCAAGAGTTTTAGAATATTATCATAATCAAGGCTTTGAATTCAAAGCTTTGTAATTTTTTTGTTTTGATATTAAAGTTTTTACTATTTTTGCAAATTACTAATTAACGTAAAAATGAAAAAACTCATATTAGTTCGCCACGGCGAAAGCGAATGGAACAAGCTCAACCTCTTCACAGGTTGGACCAATGTGGATTTGTCGGAAAACGGAGTACAGGAAGCCATCAACGCAGGTAAGTCGTTGAAAGACAACGGTTACAAGCCTGAAGTCTGCTTCACATCATATCTGAAAAGAGCCATCAAGACGCTCAACAACATCCTCGACGTGATGGATATGGACTGGCTTCCGGTGTACAAAAGCTGGCGCCTCAACGAGAAGAGCTACGGCCAACTGCAGGGCTTGAACAAGGTCGACATGGCGAAAAAATATGGTGAGGAACAGGTTCTAAAATGGCGCCGTTGCTTCGACGTGCAGCCTCCGGCGTTGGCGATGGACGACCCGAAAAGTCCGCGCCAGGATCCGCGTTACGCCGAGATGACCGACGACCAGATTCCGCTCACCGAGTCGTTGAAAGACACCATAGCACGACTGATGCCTTATTACAAAGACGTGATTCTCAAGGCTTTCGACAATCACGACCAGGTGATGGTGGTGGCTCACGGCAACAGCCTACGCGGCATCGTGAAGGAGCTTAAAGGGATGTCGGAAGATGAAATCATCAAATTCAACATACCTACAGCAATCCCTTACGTTTTCGAGTTTGACGACAAGATGAACCTTAAAAAAGACTTCTTCCTCGGCGACCCTGAAGAAATCGCAAAAAAAATGCAAAGCGTTGCAAATCAAGGAAAAGCGAAATAAATTTCAGGTCATATGAAAAAAAGATGGGTCATACCTGATATCCACGGATGCGTCAACACTCTTAAACAGCTGATAGAAACCAACGTCCAACCGACCAAGGAAGATTCGATTTATTTCCTTGGCGACTATATCGACCGCGGTCCGGATGGTAAAGGCGTCATCGACTATATCATGAGCTTCCAAAACGAAGGATTCAACATTCAGTATCTCATCGGAAATCATGAGTATTACTGCATAAACGCTCATGAGCAAGACAAACACAGATGGTTGACGAAAAGCAGCATACAAAGGGAATGGGAACGCTACGGTGCCAAGATGACGCTGAACAGTTTCGGTGTGAAACGCCCACGCGATATCGATGAGAAATACATCGAATGGATGAGCAAAGGCAAATATTACATCGAACTCGACGACTTTATCCTTGTCCATGCAGGCATGAACTTCGATATTCCTAACCCGTTTGACGACACTATGTCAATGCTTTGGGTGCGCGATTTCAAAGTCGACCCGATCAGAATCGGAGGCAAGAAAATCATACACGGACACGTGCCTGTGGAATACAGCCTCATCCAACTTTTCATCGACTCCGGAGGGTATGACTTTATCGCTCTCGACAACGGAGTTTACTACAGAGACCAGAAAGTGGGCTTCGGCAACCTCATGGCTCTCGAACTCAACAGTATGGAACTCATCGCCCAACCGAACGTCGACTTCTGATGTTTGTTGATATTCATACACATCTTGATAATCAATCTGTTATAAAGATTGTTAACGATAATTTTGAAGAAAAGATACTAACTACTGTGGGGATACACCCATGGGAGGTCGGTGTTATTGCTAATGAGGTTTCTCGCGACCTTCAGTCGCTCGGAATGACCACCGCTATCGGTGAGGTCGGATTAGACAAAGTTCATAAGGAAACTTTTGAGAAACAGATTGAGGTTTTCGAGGAAATGATAAGATTATCAGAGAGTTACAAGAAACCGATGATAATACATTGCGTGAGAGCGTACTCGGAGATAATTGAGATTAGAAAGAAGACACGAGCAACGATGCCCTGGGTGATTCATGGGTTCAACAGCTCCGTCGAGACGATGCGGCAACTGCTGAGACATGATATGTACATCTCACTTGGCGAAATTTTGTATCGTAATGAAAATCAGGCAGTTAAGATATTAAAAAACATACCTTTGGGCAGGCTTTTCCTCGAAACTGACGTCTCGGGAAGAGATATCAAGGACGTCTATTCGAAGGCGGCGGGCCTATTGGAATGCGACTTGGATTTTTTGTGCAGACAAATTTTTGAAAATTATGGAAGACTGGAAACAACGTACTAACATATTAATAGGTGATGAAGGTGTCGAGCGTCTCGCCAAGGCACATGTCTTGGTGGTCGGGCTTGGCGGCGTGGGAGCGTATGCCGCCGAACAGCTTGCGCGCGCTGGCATCGGAGAGATGACCATCGTCGACAGCGACACCGTGAGCGTGACAAACAAAAACCGTCAGCTTTTGGCGTTGGACAGCACCGTGGGACGTTTGAAGACCGACGTGATGGCGGAAAGAATCCGTGACATCAACCCGGAGATAAAGATTCATACGCTTCCGCAATATCTTAAGGATCAGTCGATTATAGATTTGATGGCACAAAAATTCGATTTCGTGGTCGACGCCATCGACACCATGGCACCAAAGGTGTTCCTGCTGTATTACGCCGTGCAAAATCATCAGAATATAGTAAGTTGCATGGGTGCTGGCGGGAAATATGACCCGACAAAGATAGAGATTTGCGACATGTCGAAGTCGTACAACTGCAGGCTGGCATTCTATATCCGCAAACGCTTGCACCGCTTGGGAATACGCGAAGGCATCACTGTGGTGTTCTCACCTGAGAAAGTGGCTGACGACGCCTTCATCGTGGAAGACGAGCAGCAACAAAACAAAATAGCTACAGTGGGGACAATCTCTTATATGCCGGCTGTTTTCGGATGCTTCTGCGCATCACATGTCATCAACCGGCTACTAAAAACACAAAATCGTGTTTCCTCTTGACTTCTTTCTCGATATGCGCGATGTAATGCGTGCGGCGAGGGATGGTATCGAGGATTTTCTGAGCCTCGTTGTACTCGCCCATCTCACGGTATAACTCAATAATTTCCAATATCGAAGCCTCATATTCCTCATCATCGGGAGTATAGCGGCCTTTCAGCAGGACAAGCAACGCCTTCATGTTGGCAAGATATTCGTCGTGAAGCTGGCGAAACATCAGACGGCCTTGTCTTTGTTTGCGGCGGTTTTTGCGCCACACGTTAAAACTCATCTTTCCGGAAAAAAGAAAACTGAGCTTCATCTGATAGTTGTTACGCACCAAATCGTTGTATGCCCACCACATCATTCTGCGGATGTAAAGCTCCTTATCTCTATCATTATCAATGGCTTGCAGACATTTTTTATAATGATTTATGAGAGCCAAACGGCCTTCCACACTGTTGAAATGGACACCGAAGAAACGCCAGTGATTCCAGTTATAATACGGAACGCTCGGCTTTGTGTAAGTCACGGTAGGCTTCTTATATTCATTGATCCAGAACCAGTGGCTGCATGCCGGACATGTTATTATCTTTTGAGGCTCGATGATGAAATTGTCGTTCAACGTCTTTCCGTCGGAGTACAATATCGATTTGTTGATCATCTCCGATTTCACGAGATGACCTTCAAGCCATGCTCCGCAGCGCGTACATTTAATATAATAAGTATCGTATTTTATCATGACGTTGACGTTGTTTGTTATTTCCTTCCGAAATCGGCCGGTATCTCGCCCCAGATCTCGGTTCTCCATTTGTGTATCGGCACTCTAAAGGTGTTTTCGTGCAGCCATTTCTCGGCTCTTCTTATCACCTCGAAGAGATACCTGTTTTTCTCATTCTCAACGAGTTTCGTGCGGCACAGTCTCTCGCTCACCCATTTCTGACCGTTAAGGGAGTCGGAATATATCGGCAGGCTGATGCGGTTTTTCTTTTGCCATGCGAGGCAATGCACTATGGCGAGAAACTCCCCGATATTGTTGGTGCCGCCTTCAAATACGGGGCTTTTGAACACCTCTGTCCCTGTGGCGACGTACACGCCACGGTATTCCATTTTTCCAGGATTACCGGAGCATGCCGCGTCAACCGCGATGGCATTGGGATCGGGTTTTGGCGTGCCTTCAGGCAATGTTTCCCATGATATTTTCGTTTCGTTATCCGATGAAAAATCAGGTTCAGATTTAAACGCCGATTCGGCGGCTTCCCTGGTTGGAAATCCTTTGTATCTCGCACCAGGGAACCCTTCGACCTGCAAACGGCATTCGTCCCAAGAGGCGAAGACGCCTATTTGCCGGCCGGTCCAAACCGTATAAAATTTATTTTTCAATTATCCTTTGCGAACTGCCAATAACAATTCCAGCATCTTGATTGCCGAATCCGACACTATGGTGCCAGGACCGAAGATTGCAACTGCGCCGGCGTCATACAGGAACTGATAATCCTGGTGAGGGATAACGCCACCCACTGTCACCATGATATCCGGACGACCGAGTTTGGCGAGTTCTTCGATGACCTGAGGCACGAGAGTCTTGTGACCTGCTGCCAGTGACGACACTCCCACGATGTGGACGTCGTTTTCCACTGCCTGACGTGCTGTCTCGGCCGGTGTCTGGAACAAAGGTCCCATATCGACGTCGAATCCGATGTCGGCGTAGCCTGTAGCGACAACCTTGGCGCCACGGTCGTGACCGTCCTGACCCATCTTGGCAATCATGATACGAGGACGACGGCCTTCGAGCTTAGCGAACTCATCAGCCATTGCCTGTGCCTTGGCGAACTTCTCATTACCTTTTGCTTCCATAGAATAAACTCCTGATATTGAACGAATTACAGCTTTGTAACGACCAACAATCTTCTCGCATGCCATTGAGATCTCGCCCAATGTGGCACGGCATTTTGCCGCCTCAACTGCGAGAGCGAGCAGGTTGCCCTTGCCAGTCTTCACCGACTCGGTGATGGCATCAAGGCAACGCTGTACGTCGGCTTCGTTACGGTTAGCCTTCAACTCTTTCAGACGGCGGATCTGTGACTCGCGCACCGCTGTGTTGTCAACTTCAAGAGTATCGATGCTATCCTCATGTTCGAGGCGGTATTTGTTGATACCCACGATAGTCTCTGTTCCGGCGTCGATCTTAGCCTGCTTACGTGCTGCAGCCTCTTCGATACGCATCTTCGGAAGACCTGTCTCGATAGCTTTTGCCATGCCGCCCATAGCTTCAACCTCCTGGATGTGAGCCCAAGCGCGCTCGTAGATATCGCGAGTCAATGACTCTACATAATATGAACCTGCCCATGGGTCGACCACGCGGCAAACATTAGTCTCTTCCTGGATGTAGATCTGGGTGTTACGAGCGATACGTGCCGAGAAGTCGGTAGGAAGTGCGATAGCCTCGTCCAAAGCGTTGGTGTGCAACGACTGAGTGTGACCGAGGGCTGCTCCCATAGCCTCGATACATGTACGGGCCACGTTGTTGAACGGGTCCTGCTCTGTCAACGACCATCCTGAAGTCTGGGTGTGAGTACGCAGAGCCAGTGACTTGTCACTCTTCGGGTTGAAAGTCTTGACAATCTTAGCCCACAGCATACGTGCGGCACGCATCTTGGCAATCTCCATGAAGTGGTTCATTCCGGAGCACCAGAAGAACGACAGACGTGGAGCGAAAGCGTCGATGTCCAAGCCCGACTTGACACCTGTGCGGAGGTAATCCCAACCGTCGGCGAGGGTGTAAGCGAGCTCGATGTCGCAAGTAGCGCCGGCTTCCTGCATGTGGTAGCCGGAGATTGAGATGCTGTTGAACTTCGGCATATTCTGCGATGTGAACGCGAAGATATCAGCGATGATACGCATTGAGAACTCAGGTGGATAGATATAAGTGTTACGCACCATGAACTCCTTCAAGATATCGTTCTGGATGGTACCTTGGAGTTCTTCGTATTTTGCACCTTGTTCGAGTGCGGCGACGATGTAGAATGCCAAGATAGGCAACACGGCGCCGTTCATTGTCATAGAGACAGACATCTTATTCAATGGAATCTGGTCGAAGAGAACCTTCATATCTTCGACAGAGCAGATTGACACGCCAGCCTTACCCACATCACCCATAACGCGTTCATGGTCAGCGTCATAGCCACGGTGTGTAGCAAGGTCGAATGCCACTGACAGACCTTTCTGTCCGGCGGCGATGTTACGGCGGTAGAATGCGTTTGACTCCTCAGCTGTAGAGAAACCTGCATACTGACGGACGGTCCAAGGACGCATCACATACATTGTTGAATAAGGTCCGCGAAGATATGGGGCGATACCTGCAGCATAGTTGAGGTGCTCCATATTCTCGAGGTCTTCAGCCGTATAAACCGGCTTCACGTTGATATGTTCAACAGTCTCCCAGTCAGGCTGATAGTCAGCTTTGATTTGTGACTTAGGTATAGCGTTGATATTGATATTTTTGAAATCTGGTTTCATTGCTTACTCCTTTCTTATTTTGTTATACCTAATCTCTTCTGGAAACTCTGCAATGTCTCGAGGACGTTGCTCTTCACGTGGATGAAATATTCGAGACCGGCTTCTTTGAGGATGTCGGCTGTGCCTTCAGGGTTACCGGCGAGCACCACGATGGTGTCGTTCTTCAGCTCCTCGTAAACCTTGAGGGCGTTGCCTTCGCCGTATTCCTCGTCGGATGAACAGATGACCACGATTTCAGGTTTGATTTCGCGTGCAGCGGCGATGCCTTCTTCAAGAGTCTTGAAGCCAGGGTTGTCGACCACTTCAAAGCCTGCACATGCGAAGAAGTTGGATGCGAAGTTGGCGCGGGCCTTACGCATTGCGAGGTTGCCGTAGGTGAACATCCATGCTGTAGGACGTTTGTTGCTCTGAGCGTAAACGTCGGTGGCATAACGCATTGCCTCAAACTGCTGAGCTACGCGGAAGGTGTCGATTGTCTCGACTTCAGCCTTCTCCTCACGTTTGCAGTCAGGTTTGAACACCCATTCCGCAGGGTTGAACTTCATTGTCTCGGTGAAGTTCGGGAACTGGTTGGTACCGAGGATAGTCTCGCGGCGTGTGGCGACGTTGCTGAAGCGTTTCGCTGCGCTTTCCTTCACGATATTTTGTATTGTGCCTTTGCGCACCGATGCGAGGTAGCCGCCTTCTTCCTGGATCTGAAGGAACACGTTCCATGCTGCGGTGGCGATAGACTCTGTAAGATTTTCAATGTAATATGAGCCTGCAGCCGGGTCGGCGACTTTGTCGAAGTGCGACTCTTCCTTGAGGATGAGCTGCTGGTTACGTGAGATACGGTCGGAGAACTCCGTAGCCTCTTCGTATGTTGCGTCGAACGGCATCACTGAGAATGAGTCGACACCGCCGAGGACGGCTGACATCGTGCCTGTCGTGGTACGCAGCATGTTGACGTACGGGTCGTACAAGCTCATGTTAATCAGCGCGTTGAAGGCGTGGATACGAATCTTGCAGTTCTCTTCTTTCGCGCCGTAAGCCTTGAGGATTTCAGCCCAGAGCATACGGTAGGCGCGCATCTTGGCCATCTCCATGAAGTAGGTCTGACCGACGGCGACGTTGAAACGCATCTTCGGTGCGATTTCGTCTATTGTCATACCCTTGGCGAGAAGCTGTTCGATATATTCGACACCCACTGCGAGGGCGATACCCATTTCCTGAGAGATGGTGGCGCCGGCGTTGGTGAACACGTGAGCATTGACGCCTATGGTCTGAACGTTCGGAATCTCAGCCTTTGTGAGTATTGCCGCAAGTTCCATATCGGTGTTCTCGGTGACGAACCATGTGCCGCGACGGATGTAACGTGTGAGCGGGTCGTAGTTCAGAGAGCCGCGTATTCCCGGGACTTTCGACATCATCTCGAGGAGAGGCAGGTGATATTTGTTGTTGTAGAAGTTGATTTCGACCGCTTCGGCGACGATGCCGTTGAGGAGGCCTGATATCTCGACTGCGTCGTATGGCTTGTCGTATTCGAGGCGGAACGACAGCGCTGTAGCGCCGCGGTTGAGTGCGTCGAGGGCTTTTTTGTTAGCCTCGTGGTAGTCGTTCACTACTATGTCTTCGCACACGAGCCAGTCGTTGCCTTCTTTCTTCGTGCTGCGGATGTAAGGATACTCGCCCGGTTTGGTGTCGAGCCACGGAATGTCCTTCAGATTCTCAGCGCGATAATACGGTCTCACCTGGAAACCTTCGGCTGTTTTCCAGACAAGTTTCTTGTTGTAATCGGCTCCTTTGAGGTCTTTTTCGATGACAGCTTCCCACTGTTCGGTGGTTACTGGAGGAAACTCCTCAAAAAGTTTTTTGTGGTTACTCATGATATTTAAAATTTTCGAAAATTTTTTGCAAATATACGAAATATTTTCTTCCGAACGCAGAACTCGCAGAAAACGCAGAAATTTTTCTTCTTGAATTTTTCCCAAGTAGAAATGTTAAAAATTAAACATAATTTTATTAACAATAGAAAGGCATAGAAACTTTGGTTTTAGATTTTGTAAAAGCATGGTTATCAACGTCTTACGGCATCTGTTAAAAACTTAGCCGTTTTTCATACGACTAATTGGAGGTGGTGGTTTTAATTTTGCGGTGGTAACTGGTCAAAAATTTTGATCGGTTCGGTATTCGGTAAAATGTAATATTATGAAAAAGAACGGAATTATTAAAATTGAGCAGGTTGAGGAAAAGATCCTGATGCTGCGAGGAGTCAGAGTGATTCTAGACGCTGATGTTGCCGCATTGTATGGTGTTGAGACAAGAGAAATCAATCAAGCGGTGAAAAACAATCCAAAAAAGTTTCCGAAAGGCTATGTATTTACTACTACTGACAGAGATTTAGAGGATATCAAAAATTTTGACATCCTTCAAAAAATCAAGTTTTTTAAAAGTAATCCTAAAGCTTTTACCGAGCGAGGCCTTTACATGCTGGCGACGATTCTGAAGAGCGACCAAGCCACTGATACGACCATTGCTATTATTGAGGCTTTCGCGAAATTGAGAGAGCTAGCGAGAACAGTTTCGGACTTGACTCAGACTGATGATGCAAAATCGCAGAAAAGCCTGATGGAGAAAGGAGGAGACATCATTTCAGACATCATTGGTGACAACCTTGAAATCACTGAAACAGAGTCTGAATTTGAGCTTAATTTTGCAGTTGTGAAGTTGAAACATAAGGTAAAAAGGAAGAAGGAATAAAAAACTGGAAATAGAATGGAAACGAACAATTTTGGTGTTATTCTGTCGCTCATTAACCAGTCGAGGTTAAAAGCATATCAGGCATTAAACAGAGAATTAATAGAGCTTTACTGGAAAATTGGAGAGTATATAAGCAAAAAGACCATCGAGGACGGCTGGGGAAAAAGCACCGTTCAGAATCTTGCAGATTATATAAAAAACAAGAAAACGACTTGCAAAGATCTCTCGTAAAAAACATGAAAAAATTCGTATTGGAATTGGGTAAAGACTTCATTTTTGTCGGAGAAAATTACAGACTACAGGTTGGAATGAAGGATTTTTACATTGATTTACTATTTTTCCACAGAAACTTGAATTGCTTGGTAGCCTTCGAGTTGAAAACCGTCGATTTCATGCCTGAGCATTTGGGACAACTGAACTTTTATTTAGAGGCACTGGACAGAGATGTGAGGAAAAGGCATGAAAACCCAAGCATTGGTGTTTTGCTTTGCAAAGGTAAAGACAATGAGGTTGTAGAATACGCGATGAGCAGACAATTATCGCCAACTTTGATAAGCAAATATGAGATGGCTCTGCCTGACAAGAAGATTTTACGTGAAAAACTTCGAGAGCTATGTATTGGAAAAAAAGATTAAAAAAAACTTCACACCTATTAAATTAATGATTATATTTGCGAAATAAGGTGTTTATTAGGCGTTTTTTTATAAAATATTGATTAACAATAAAATAAAAATAATTAACAATAAAATAAAAATAATTAACAATAAAAAATTAACTACAATGAAAAGAAAATTTACATTTTTAATCGCGGCGGCGGTAATGCTGCTGACAATGATGGCAACCACAGGGACGATGTGGGGGCAAAGTGATTACTCAACAACTTATTCGAGTAATTGTACGCTTACTGCTGGAACCAATGGATCGGCATGTCAAGTAACGATTGGCGGTACATCATATGCCGGAATAAAAGTTGGAACTGGCAGTAATGGCGGAGATATGAGTGTTACCGTTCCTGCTGGAGCAAAATATCTTCACATCCATGTAGCAGCTTGGAATGGCGTTACAGGCTTATCATTGAATATCACACCAAATACCAATATCTCTCCCACAAGCATTGGATTAACAGCAAATGCGGGTATTTCTAACAATTCTCCTTTCGCTTTCAGCGGGGATCCCTCCACTTCGGATTACTACAAAGTTATTACCTTTACCAATGCTTTGACAGAAAGTACAACATTAACATTCACGACAAGCAGCAAAAAACGTTTTGTTATTTGGGGAGTTAATTCAGAAGAAGCAGGAAGCAATCCTCCTTCAGGTGACCCAACCATCACACTCAGTGACACAGGAACAGGAAACATCGGCAACTACGCTGTAAACACCGAAATCTCCAGAACTTTTACCGTTTCGCAGAGCGACCTTACTGAAGGCATCACCTTGACTGCTACCAATGGCGGCACTCTTACCCCCAACAGCATCGAGCAAGGTGCTGGCACAACCGAGGTTACGTGGAACTTCACTACGCCAGAAACACCCGGACAATTTACATCTACAATTACAGCCACAAGTGGCGAGACCTCTGCGACATGCACCTATATGGGCTATGCTTTTACGTCTCACAATGTGAACATCACCCAGGGTATAGAGCACGGCACTGTTGAAGCCGACCCAACATCGGGCATTCAAGGCACTTATATCACCCTCACCGTGACTCCCGACCAAGGCTACGAGCTTGAAGAACTTACGGTTTTGGACGGAAATAATACTGAAATTGAAGTAAACAACCTCAACCGTTTCCAAATGCCCGACAGCGACGTGACCGTCAACGCAACCTTCGTGGAAGCTGCACCTACAACAACGGTAACGGATGTGCTGAATAATGCCAATACTATTAATGAAACTACCAACACTTATAGTAGCTGGACCACCACAGGCACTTCTGGAACAGAGTATTCAGGCCAATCTGCAGGTGGCAGTAGCACTATTGGAGCGTGCATCCAGTTGAGAAGCAACAATAACAATTCGGGTATCGTTTCCACTACTTCAGTGGGTAAGGTTAAGAAAGTGACCATTACTTGGAATTCCAACACTAATGATGCACGCACGTTGAATGTATATGGTAACAACACGGCTTACACGGATGCAAGCGACCTATATGGTTCCAATGCTGGCACTCTCCTTGGCACTCTCAATAAAGGGGATGGAGATACTGAGTTAACCATCTCAAGCGATTATACCTATGTCGGTCTCCGCTCCGCAAGCGGTGCCATGTATCTCGATGAAATCGACATTGATTGGGCAACCAGCGGCACCCCAACTTGCGCAGCCCCGACATTCACTCCTGCTGCTGGCACTGTGTTATCAGGAACAACAGTAGCTATATCCACGACAACAGCTGATGCCACCATTTACTATACAATGGGAGCAAACCCAGATGACCCAACCACAAGCAGTGCTGTCTATTCTACACCAATAGAAATTACTGAGGCTACAACTATCAAGGCAATGGCCGTAAAGGATGGATACAATAACAGTTCAATAGCAAGTGCATCATATACAATTGCCACACCTCTTACAACAATGCAGGAAATTTTTGATGCGGCAACAAGCACAGCAACAAATGTTTATATCACATTTGACAACTGGGTTGTTAGCGGTGCGTCAAGCACAAATGCATATGTAACAGATGGAACAAAAGGCTTTATAATCACAAATTATAGTGGTCATGGCTTTGTTGAAGGAGATATTTTGAGTGGTACTGCTCAATGTTCATTGAACACAAATCTTGGTATGGCCAGATTACAAAACTTCACAAGCACGGCTGATGGCTTAACGGTAACAACTGGAGGCACTGTTGATTTTGCCGATATCGCAATGGCTGACCTTACTGCCGTTAATGCCGGTGCATTATTACATTACACTAACCTTCTTTGCTCTAAGGTTAGTAGCAATTATTTCCTCACTGACGGCACAACAACACTTCAAGTTTACACTGCTCTTTGGTCTGGTTTCACCAATGTTTTAGAAGATGGAAAGTATTATAACATTACTGGAGTTTACCACAACTTTAACACGACTAAAGAGATTTGCCCTCGCCGTGCAGATGATATTGTAGAGTATTCAGGCACAAGTTTATCTATCAACCCCGCAACAGCCGAACCTTTTACATATTTACATAATGATGGCCCATCTGAAGATCAATTATTCCAAGTTACGGGAGAAAACCTTACCTCAGATGACATTGTAGCTACTATTACCAGTGGTGCTGAGTATTTTGAAATTACAGATGATGAAGAATATTCAAGCACTGTTACTGTCAATAGTGGCGATTATATTTCAGTCCGCATGAAAGCCGGATTGGCTAAAGGCTCATACGAAGGAACTTTGACATTAAGCTCAACAGGTGCTGAAAATATTGTCGTGAATTTGACAGGTACAGTTACGGGAGTAACATATACAATTGAATCTATCGCATCTAACGGAACTATTTCATTCGAGCCAGCATCGCCAGTCGAGGCAGGCACAGAAGTCACATTAACAGCAACACCAGATGCCGGCTATGATTTCACAGCCAATTCATGGGTGTTCTATAAAGAAGATGGCAATGATTTTGTAGTTGATGAAAGCATTACTGTTACCAACAGCAAAATCACCATGCCTTCTTATGACATCTGGGTTGATGGTACTTTTACAGCAAAGCCAACTTACGACATTACATGCGTAGCAAATCCAGTGGCAGGTGGTATAATTGAAGCCTCTCCAGCTTCAGCATATCAGGGACAAACAGTAACATTAAGTTATGTACCAGAAACAGGCTACAGCTTAACCAATATTGTCATTACAAAGACATCCGATGATTCAGCTACTGGAATCATTCCTGTTGCAAGTGGTGATGATTACACATTCACAATGCCAGGATATGCTGTTACTGTAACAGCAACATTTATTTCAAATGTATTTGAAGGTTCCTTCATAAAAGTCACTACTTTAGATGATTTGGAAGATAATGGCAATTATGTTTTGGTGTTTAACTCTAAAGCTATGAATTCCACTTTAACAAGTGGTAGAATGGGAGCAGTTGAATTAACTATTACAGATAATACCATTACCAATCCTGACAGATCTATTGTATGGAAGCTTGAAGAAAATGGTGACAATTGGGACTTATATAGCGAAAAAGAAGGAAAGTATTGTTACATAGATGGAGACGGCACTAGCAAATTTGCGATGGGCGATGAAGCTGAGTATAGTTTTGTAGTTACCAGATATAATGACGGCGGTTTTAAATTTTTAACCACAGAAGAACACGGAAGAGGTATTTATCAGATAGCAGCACAGTATGCATCTTATGTCGCTTCTAATAATCCTGAAGTATATCTGTATAAATATACTGTCCTGACAGAACGCACTATCACATTCAACGGCAACGGAGGAACAACCAACACAAGCGCAACATCATACACTCAAATCGTATATGACGGTGTAGCTTCAACTCTTACAGCCAATCAGTTTGCAAAAGACAATTCTATTTTTGCAGGATGGGCTTTAGCTGCAGATGGTGATATTGAATATGCAGACCAAGACGAGGTTACAATCCATGACGATTTAACACTCTATGCAAAATGGAATGTTGCATATACCGCAACAGTTGCAGATAATATCATTGGTGGTACAGTTAAGATAGACGATGGTAGCGTACAAGGCGTCACATCTATATCGGTAGCAGCAGGCACTGAAATAACATTGACACAAACACCGGATTTGGGTTATGTTTTCAGCGAATGGAATGTTTACAAAACTGGTGAGCCAGAAACAGCTATAACAGTAACTAACAATAAATTTGAAATGCCTGCTTATAATGTTACAATCTCTGCAACATATAATGAAGCAGAAACTTATTCATTGGTTACAAGCGTTAACCAGATTGTTTCAGGAAAGCACTATATAATTGCAAGTGGAACAGAAGGCAACAATGTAAAAGCCATGGGACAGCAATATACAAATAATAGAGCTGCTGTAAGTGTTACCATAAACGGTACAACAATATCTAAAACAGAAGGTGTATATGAATTTGTTATCAATGGTCCGGATGCTAATGACAATTACATTATATATGATGTAGCAAATAAAGGATATCTTTATGCCGCTAGTAGCTCTAACAATTATCTAAGAAATCAATCTACTAATGATGCTAATGGTATTTGGAGTTTCAGTATTAACGGTGACACACATGCTGCAACAGTTATTGCACAAGGTGACAATACAAATAAATACATGAGATTTAACAATTCTTTATTCTCATGTTATGGATCAGGATCTAGTATTCAGAATCCAGTATATTTCTACATGAAAGACAACGACAACGATCTTGAATTCTACGGAACAGAAATCAACTATACTGCACCATCAGTTCCAGACGGAGGTTCACTTACCGTTGGTGACGGCACTGTGATGACAGTTCCAAATAACTTTGAGAATACCGATCCTACAGCCTTGATTATCGAAGAAGGCGGCCAGCTTATCCACCCAAGCGATGTGCAAGCTACTGTACAGAAGAGTGTTGCAGCATATACCGCCAAAGACGGCGACGGATGGTATCTGATTGCTTCACCAGTTGACGAACTTTCAACCTCAGGTTTGATTACAGAACCTGCCACATCTTACGACTTGTTCATCTACAACGAGCCTAACGCTTATTGGTACTCCAACATCGGCACAGGCGCTCCGTTCGACATACTTGAACGCGGCAAAGGTTACCTCTACGCTAACGCCAACAACATAGATTTGGACTTCGCAGGTTTAATGATAGGCACAGAGACTGAAGTCACAAAGACTTTGAGCTTCGCATATGACGGTGGCGGCGACTTGAAAGGATACAACCTCATGGGCAACCCGTTCACTCGCAACATCGGCAATGGCGATATGACACTCGATGGAGAACCTGTCACATCCGTCTTGATTCTCAACAATGACGAGGAGTATCAAACATGCAACTTCTTGGAATCAGGCACAATCAAACCTGGCCAAGGATTCTTCATCCAGGCTACAGCTGAAAATCAGGAATTGACGTTCAACCCATCATTATCGAAAGACGCAAGCGAAATCGGACTTATCAGCATCAAAGCCGGTAACGAGAGCTACTTCGACAAAGCTTACATCCAAATCGGCGGCGGTAACACCTTGCGCAAGATGACATTCTACGGCGACAAGTCACAGGTTTACGTAATGAACGACGACCTTGACTATGCAGCTGCAAGAGTTGAGGAACTCGCTGGAACAATGCCGGTACACTTCGTTCCTATTGCGGACGGCTTCTACACAATCACTGTTGAGACAAAGAACATCGAGAACCTCAACTACATGCATCTCATCGACAACATCAAAAATACTGAAATCGACCTGCTGGTTGAGCCGAGCTACACATTCAAGGCTTCGGAAAGCGACAACGCCGACCGTTTCTATCTCGTGTTCGACTTCAACAACTACACCGGTGTCAACGAGAACTACACCAACGACAACTTCGCTCACCAGATTGGCGACGAAATCTTCGTCAGCGGCGAAGGCACATTGCAGGTGTTCGACGTCCTCGGACGCTTCGTGACAGGCTACAATGTCAACGGCGACAAACGCATCAGCACAGCCGAATTCAACACTGGAGTTTACATCTTCAGAATGGTTGGAACGGAAGTGAAGACACAGAAAATTATTGTTAGATAAATATAGGAGGAAAATATAATGAAAAAGATATTATTAGCAGTAGTATTGGTTCTGACAGTAGGTCTCTGCGCAAGTGCCCAGCAGCGCGGCGGAAGAGACGGTTTCTTCAACGACTGGAGCGACATCAGCAACGGTCTCGACGAGTTCGATGATTTCAACAACGATCTCTTAAGAGGCGGCGGACCTAACACACCTGGTCACGGTGGCGGCGACACACCTGCTCCGCTCGGAAACGGCCTCGTGGTGCTGACAGCACTCGGTGCAGGATACGCTCTGAAAAAAAGACGCGAAAAATAAGGTTTAATTAGCGGCACGGCTCTTGTTGACCAGCACAACACCTGTAAAAACAAGAGCCGCTGCCAAAACCTTTTGCCATGTGAGATGATCCATGCCGGTGGCGATGCCCATCACGGTGGCGATAATAGGCTGAAGATAACCGTAAAGGCTGATGACTGTAGGTCGCAACACCTTCTGCCCCACAGGAATAAGGAAATAGGCGATGAAGGTGGCGAAGAGAATCAAGAAACCAAGTTCAAGGAGATATTTTGTCGGTAACGCAGCGATATTCAGGCTCGCTAACTCCTTGATATCGAACGGAATGGCAACGATAGCCGAAAACAGAAACATCCACTTCATGAAGGTAACGACGCTGTATTTAGCGATAAGCGGACGGAAAGCGCCGAGATACAATGCAAAAAAGATGCAGTTGCCAATCATGTAGACGATACCCATAGGAGTTGTCTCAGTCACCGAGCCGCTCTCGACGCGTACTGTATTGAAAACCAAGAAGATGACTCCGATAAAACTCAGCGCCACACCGCTGGCTTTTTTCCAAGTGATAGGTTCTTTCAAGACGACAGCGGCGATAAACATAGTGAAAATCGGCGTCAACGGGGTGAGAATGCTGGTGTCGAAAGGCGTGGTCATGGTGCTCGCCTTCAGGAACGAAATCTGTGTGAGGAACAGCCCAAGCATCGAGGCGATGAAAATCTTCAGGAAATCCTGCTTCTCGACTTTTTCCTGAGGCTGAAACAGCGACACGAGCCAGAAAAGCACAGCCGCGCCTATTGCACGAAAGCAGAACAACCCCATAGGAGAGACCAGCGCAAGAGTTGACAAGTCCCTGCAAATGATGATGTTAAAGCCAAAAATCGTGTAGGCGACAAAAGCTGAAATATGACCTAAAGACTTTTTCATAACGGGCACAAAATTACAAAATTAGCCATTAGGTATTAGCCATTAGCCAATAGTTTTTTTCGCTAATGGCTAATGGCTAGTTGCTAATGGCTAAAAATATCGTATATTTGCAAACTGAAAAAACAAAAAAATAGACAAAATGAGTAGAATGGAAACTCCGGTACTGCTTTTGACCGGTTATCTCGGAAGCGGAAAAACCACATTGGTAAATCATATCCTTTCAAACAAGAAAGGCATCAAATTTGCAGTGATAGTCAACGACATAGGCGAGGTAAATATCGACGCCGACCTCATCCAGAAAGGCGGCATCGTGGGCAAGAAAGACGAGAGCCTGGTGGCTTTGCAGAACGGATGCATCTGCTGCACCTTGAAGATGGACCTCATCGAACAGCTCAACGACATCATGAAGATGGGACGTTTCGACTACATCGTCATCGAAGCCAGCGGCATCTGCGAGCCTGAGCCGATAGCACGCACCATCGCCGGAATCCCAAGCATGGGCAGGGAATACACACAATTTGGCACCCCACGCCTCGACTGCATCGTGACTGTGGTCGACGCACTCAGAATGAAAGACGAATTCGCATGCGGCGACAGCCTCAAGAACGAAAACATCGACGAAGACGACATTGAGAACCTCGTCATCGAGCAGATTGAGTTCTGCAACATCGTATTATTAAATAAGGTGTCGGAAGTGGAGCCGAAAGAACTGGAACGCATCCGTCAGATTGTGAAGAACCTGCAGCCTGACGCCGAAATCATCGAGTGCGACTACGCAAACGTCGATTTAGACAAGATTATAAACACGCAAATGTTTGATTATAATGAAGTTAACGGCTCCGCAGGCTGGATAAAAATCATCGAAGGACGTGACGAACACGATGATGACGATCATGATGAACACGAACACCATCATGAGCATGAACATGAACACCATCACCACCACGACCATGACGAAGACGAGGGCGAAGCTGAAGAATACGGCATAGGAACATTTGTCTATTTCAACAGAAGACCGTTTGACACGTTGAAGTTCAACGATTACGTCTTGAACAACTGGCCGAAGAACATCATCCGCTGCAAGGGACTGTGCTATTTCGCTGACAATCAAGACATGTCGTATATCTTCGAGACGGCAGGAAGACAGAAGAAACTCACCGAAGCCGGCTATTGGTTTGCGACAGCATCGAAAGAGGAGCTCCAACAGTTTGTGGAGCGCGACCCGAGCATCCTGAAAGACTGGGACGAGGAATACGGCGACAGAATGGAAAAGATAGTGTTTATCGGACAAAAACTCGATAAAGAAGCGATTAAAGCGGCATTAGACAGCTGCTTGTTTTAATGGATAAGCGCTTCGCTGATAAGAAGGATAAGGAGGATAAGTTTATCAGCCGTAAGGCGCTTATCTTTCTTATCTTTTCTTATCCTTCTTATCCTTTATCTCCTGAATTGCGAACGGCAACGCTAACAAGAACGTCAGGGCATCGGCGATAGCCTGCGTCATCTCAACACCTTGAAAACCTATGAAAAGAGGCAGAATCATGATGGTCGGGATGAAGAAAATGCCTTGGCGTCCCATCGATAGCAGCGTGGCGACAAACGTTTTACGAGTAGTTTGATACATCATATTGGTGACGGTGCTCACCCCGATGAGTGGGAACGAGATGCACTGCCACAAAAGCACTCTTGTGCCTATTTTTATCAGTTCGGCGTCCTCGCTTCTGAACACCCTGACGATGTCGGGAGCGAAGACGGCAAACGTTATCGACATGATTATCAGCACTATAGTCGCCAGTTCCGTAGTAAAGATGAACGATTTACGCACACGTTCATGGAGTCCGGCGCCGTAGTTGAAGCCACATACCGGCTGGAACCCCTGCCCTATTCCGAGAATCAGCGAGAAGGCGAACATCATCACCCGTGACACTATGGCGAAAGCGGCGATGGCACTCGCTTCAGTGCCCGGAGCGGCATAATATGCGGCGTAACGGTTCAGCATGATGGTGCTGACACACACGAAGACGTGCCGGCACAACGATGGCATTCCGCCGTTGAAGATGTCGATATAGCTGCGTAATGTAGGAGTGAAATTTCTGAATCTGATATGCACGTTGCCGCTTCTCTCAGTGCCGAGGAGCAGCACAGCCCAACCTACCATCTGACTGATGCAGGTCGCCAGCGACGCGCCCATCACACCCATGCCGAAGCCGTAGATAAACACCGCGTCGAGGAAGATGTTAAGCACCGCGCCGGTGGCTATCCCCACCATCGCATAACGTGCGTTACCCTGCAAACGCAGCTGGTTGTTGAGTGTCAGCGACGACATCATGAACGGTGTCCCGATGAGGATAAACAACAGATAATCATTGGACGACGGCACGATGTCGGGAGTGGCGCCCATCATTCGCGAAAGCGGCGAGAGCAAGAACAGTCCGACCACACCGGCTATCGTGCCCACCGTCATCGAGGAGATGAAACCTGTGGCCGCCATCTTCTCCGCCTCGTGATATTTCTTTGCTCCAAGTGCCGTGGAGATGAAGTTACCGGAGCCGTGACCGAAGAAAAAACCGATAGCGTTGATGAACGTCATGTATGCGAACGAAACACCCACGCCAGCCGTCGCCTCGGTGCTGATATGGCCGACAAAAAACGCGTCGACGATATTGTACAGCGCCGTCACCATCATGGAGATGATAGTCGGGACCGCCATCTTCATAACAAGCTGACGCACAGGACTTTCCGTCATCATAACAAAACGTGCGCTGCGTTGCTGCTCGTCTTTTTCGCGTGTCGAACCAAAAATATGCTTCATTCCGCAAAAATACAAAAAATAAAGGTTCGTAATATAATTTTCACTATCTTTGCAGGTTATTAATATATATTGGAGTTTTGTTTTTATGGAAGAAAAAGATTTGGATCTAAATATAAAAGAAGAAGAAATTCTTGACAGTCTGCTGAAATCTGCACCTCAGAAACTCAATATGAAAGACGAGGAGATGGAAGACCAGATGGTGAATAAGCAAGACGAGGGCGAGGAGTTTAAGGCGACATGGCCGTTGCACGACGACATGAAGAAGACGCTCACCAACGATTTCCACCGCGGATGCCGTATAAAAGCCGACAAATACGAGTTCGCAAGCAACGTTTTGCACCACGGACAATGCAAGCTCGACAGTTTCAACTGGCTCAAGGACTACGAGAACGAGACACCGAAAGAAGGCGAGCTCTTAGTTGCCGAGGTGCGTTTCAAGAACGACAGAAAAGACTTCTACAGCTACCCTTCGGAGATGCATCTCCTTGAAGGAGAGTTAGTTGCGGTTGAGACAGCCATCGGACATGACATCGGCATCGTGACAATGGTGGGCGAACTCATCGAGAAACAACGCAAACGCAAGAAAAACAACACACCTGTCGAGGAGCTGAAGAAGATTTACCGCCGCGCGCGTGTCAACGATGTGGAGAAGTTCATCGAGGCCATACGTCAGGAAGACCACACGCTGTACAGAAGCCGTGAAATCGCATCGAGTCTGAAGCTTGAGATGAAGCTCAACGATATTGAATATCAAGGAGATAGAACAAAGGCAATCTTCTACTACACTGCTGACGGCCGTGTCGACTTCCGCGAGCTCATCAAGAAATTGGCAGAGGAGTTCCATGTGCGCGTGGAGATGCGTCAGATCGGGTTCCGACAAGAATCTGCAAAATTAGGTGGCATCGGCTCATGCGGCCGCGAGCTATGCTGTGCCTCGTGGATCACTGATTTTCAGTCGGTTACAACCAACGTGGCAAGAGTGCAGCAGCTCTCACCGAACCCGCAGAAGCTCGCCGGACAATGCGGCAAACTGAAATGTTGCCTCAACTACGAGTACGACGCCTATGTAGACGCACTGAAAGGATTCCCGGACAACCGCATCGTTTTGAAGACCAAGAAAGGCGACGGAATATATCAGAAAATCGACATCTTCAAGGGTTTGATGTGGTATTCATACCCGTTTGACAGAAACAATATGATGGCTATTCCTGTGGAACAGGTGAAGGCCATCATCGAAGACAACAAAAAAGGCGTGATGCCGGAACAGCTTGAAGACTTCGCGTTCATCAAGGAACAAAAGAACAACGACTACGGAGAAGAAGGAAAACCGGCTGATTTGTCGAAGTTGGAATAATCCACCCGTCATTTCGAGCGAAACGGAGTGTAGTCGAGAAATCTCCGGCATTTGAATATTACGAAGCAATTATATGGAGAAGATTTCTCCGCTCCTTTCGGTCGGTCGAAATGACGAATAAATATTAATATGAAAAAACTAATAATTGCGATAGCGATAACTCTTTTAATGTTCTCGTGCGGCCGTAACACGCTGTACGACGAGAGCGTGGTGTTCAATGATGCAAAGTGGGACAACGAGAACTTCGCCCGTTTCGATGTTACCGTTGACGACACCCTGACAGACTATGCTTTCTATTTGAATATCAGGCATTTGGAGAATTACCGTTACAGCAATCTGTTTATCTTCATGCATACGGAGTTTCCTAACGGCAACGTCACGCACGACACCATCGAGTGCACCTTTGCCCGTACCGACGGCAGATGGATAAGCAAAGGCAGCGGCACCTTCAGGTCGGCAAAAATCATGTTAAACCCAGCCCTGCGTTTCCCGTTAAAGGGCGATTACCATTTTGAGATAGAACAGGCGATGCGCGAGAAAGAGCTGAAAGGCATCTCTGACATCGGCATTTGCTTTGAAAAACAATAAGTTATGGCGAAAAAGAGAAAATCTAACAAGAAAAAAGATATCAAGGTCTACATGATAGTCCTGTGGACTCTTTTTGTCATGTTCGGACTGTCGGTGTTCCTGCTTTTCCACGGCATAGTGCATGAGTGGTTCGGTGAGATGCCTACTTTCGAGGAGCTTGAGAACCCTGAGACCAACCTTGCCACCGAAATCATCTCTGCCGACGGCAAGATTTTGGGCACATATTACATCGAGAACCGTTCCAATGTCAGCTATGAGGACATCTCTCCCGACCTTATCCACGCGCTCATCGCCATCGAAGACGTGAGATTTTACGAGCACAGCGGCATCGACAAGCGCGCGCTTTTAAGGGTGGCAAAAGGCCTCATGACCGGTAACAGCGACCAGGGCGGTGGCAGCACCATAACGCAACAGCTCGCGAAAAACCTCTTCCCTCGCGGGGAGAACCTGAGCAAAGTGAAACTCGTCATCAGGAAGCTGCAGGAATGGGTGACCGCGACGAAGCTGGAGTACAACTATTCAAAAGACGAGATCATCGCGATGTATCTCAACACCGTGTTCTACGGGCACAACGCTTTCGGCATCAAGAAAGCGGCGGAGACGTTCTTCAGCAAGGAGCCTGATGAACTCAATTTAGAGGAAGCCGCTTTGCTTGCCGGAGTCGTCAACGCGCCGACGAAATTCAGTCCGAAACGTAACCCCAACAACGCGTTGAACCGCCGTAACCTCGTGTTGAAACGCATGGAGACCAACGGATTCATCACGAGTGATGTCTACGACTCCGTGTCACAGATACCTATCGACTTGTCGCATTTCGGCATCCTCGACCACAGAGCGGGACAGGCGACATATTTCCGCGAGTTTCTGAGAGGCATGATGCACGACTGGGCGAAGACACATTTCAAACAAGACGGCACGCCTTACAATATCTATAAAGACGGTCTGCGCATATACACCACCATCGACTCGAGGATGCAGCAATACGCTGAAGATGCGGTGCGCGAACATCTCGCATTGGATTTACAACCGGCATTTTACAGACATTGGAAAGGCGACAAGAAAGCACCATTTGCGTTGCCTACAGACGAAGATGTCGAGAAAATCATGATATTGTCGATGAAACGCTCTGAGCGTTACCGTGTGCTGAAGAAAGCCGGATGTAGCATGGACTCCATCATCGCCAACTTCAACACCCCGACACATATGACGCTGTTCTCATGGGAAGGGCCTATCGACACCGTCCTCAGCCCGATGGATTCGATACGTTACAGCAAGTATTTCCTGCAGTCGTCGCTGATGTCGGTGGAGACAGGCACGGGTCATGTGAAGGCTTACGTGGGTGGCAACGACTACCGTTTCTTCCAGTATGACCACGTGACGCAGGCAAAACGTCAGGTGGGCTCGACATTCAAGCCGTTTCTATACTCACTGGCGATGCAGGAAGGAGAATACACGCCATGCACCAAGGTCCCGAACATCAGCTACAGCATCCAGCTCCCTGACGGGAAATTCTGGGAGCCGAAAGACTCGGGCAAGAACAAATTCGGCGAGGAAGTCACTCTGAGATGGGCATTGGCGCATTCCAACAACCGCATCTCGGCCTATCTGATGAAACGTTTCGGTCCGGAAGCCGTCATACAGATGGCGCGCAGGATGGGTGTGAAGTCAGACATCCCGGCAGTGCCTTCGATATGCCTCGGAGTGTGCGACATCTCGCTCTACGAGATGGTGGGCGCCATGAGCTCCTTCGCCAACAAAGGCGTTTACGTGAAGCCTATCTTCATCACGAAGATAGAAGACAAGAACGGCAACATCATAGAGACCTTCAAAGCTGAGCAGCGCGAGGCGATGGACGACGTGACAGCCTACAAGATGATCGAGCTTATGAAAGGCGTTGTGTATGAAGGCACCGGCATCCGTCTGAGATTCAAATACGGCTTGAGAAACCCGATAGCCGGCAAGACCGGAACCACGCAGAACCAGAGCGACGGATGGTTTATGGGCATCACCCCTGACCTCACCACCGGAGTGTGGACAGGCGCCGAAGACCGTTCCGTGCATTTCAAGACGATAGCGCTCGGACAAGGCTCCAACATGGCGTTGCCGATCTGGGCATTATATATGAAAAAGGTGTACGCCGACCCGACGTTGCACATCAGCCAAGGCGATTTCAAGAAGCCTCTGGCGAATGTGGATTTGGATTTCGACTGCGACAAATACGAGGAGGAACAGAACGCCGTGGCGACACCGGAAGAAATAGAAGAAGACGAATTTTAACCTGTAGAGGGCAAGGCATGCCTTGCCCCAACAGGATGAATATAAATATTATGGCAAATTCAAATTTTGTTGATTATGTGAAGATTTTCTGTCGTTCGGGCAAGGGCGGCAACGGCGCGATGCATTTCAACCATGCTAAATACGTGCCTAAGGGCGGTCCTGACGGTGGCGACGGAGGCAAGGGCGGCGATGTCATACTGAAAGGCAACGCTCAGTTGTGGACGCTGCTGCATCTGCGTTACACCAAACACCTCTTTGCCGGCGACGGCGAGTCGGGAGGCGCCAACCAGAGAACCGGCGCACAGGGCAACAACGTCATCATCGAGGTGCCGCTGGGCTCCATGGCATACGACGCGGAGACACACGAACAGCTTGGCGAGGTGACCGAAGACGGACAGGAAATCGTCATCATGAAAGGCGGACGCGGCGGCAAAGGCAACACCTTCTTCAAGACTGCCACCATGCAGGCACCGAAGTTCTCGCAGCCTGGCGAGCCATCAGAAGAACGATGGATCATCATCGAATTGAAGCTGTTGGCCGATGTAGGTCTCGTGGGCTTCCCGAATGCAGGGAAATCGACGTTGCTTTCAGTGGTTTCAGCAGCAAAACCTGAGATTGCCGACTATCCGTTCACCACTCTGACACCTAACCTCGGCATCGTGCCGTATTATGACTTCAAGTCGTTCATTATGGCAGATATCCCAGGAATCATCGAAGGCGCATCAGACGGTAAAGGACTGGGAATCAGATTCTTACGTCATATTGAACGAAACTCGATATTGCTGTTCCTCGTCGCTGCCGACAGTCCGGATGTGAAGGAAGCATATGATGTCTTGTTAAACGAGTTGAAGAAATACAATCCGGAATTGCTTGACAAGAAACGCATCCTCGCCGTCAGCAAGTGCGATTTGATTGACGAAGACACGAAGAAAGATATTAAGAAACATCTCCCGAAAAAGGTGCCGCATCTGTTTATCAGCTCGGCCACAGGCGATGGAATCAAGGAATTGAAGGATTTGATTTGGCTTTCACTTAGTTAGGAGTTAGAAGTTAGCAGTGAGAAGTTAAACAAAAAACTGGTAACTTATGTTAAATAATTGGGATCATCAGCTTTTTCTGTTTCTCAACGGCTTGCACGTTGGGTGGCTCGACCCTGTGATGACGTTCATCTCATCGGAGAAGGGCTGGATTCCGTTTTATGCGGTGCTGGTGTTTCTGGTTTTTTACAAATACAAGTGGAAAGGCTTGTGGGTTCTCCTCGGCGTGGTTGTTGCAATCACATTATCCGACCAGATTGCTTCCCACGTCTTCAAGCCTATGGTTATGCGACTCAGGCCGTGTCACGACCCGTTGATAAAAGACCTTGTGTATCTGCCTAATGGTCACTGCGGCGGAAAGTACGGCTTCATGTCGTCGCATGCTGCCAACACCTTTGCTTTGGCGTCGCTCATCTACATGACGATGCGGAAACACTATCGTAAAATCGGCTGGGTGATGTTTCCTTGGGCGGCAGTGGTCTCTTACAGCAGGATTTACATGGGAGCGCATTTCCCCGGCGATGTGATTTGCGGAGCGGCATTAGGATTGGTAGTCGGTTTCGGAGTGGGATACTTACTACAAAGGAAACTCCTTTAAAGCTTCTATTCTCCCTTCTTCCACTTTATAGCAAAACATCGTCTTCCCGTTAGTTAAAGTGAGATATTTGACTTTCAGGCCGGAGTAATATCTGATGGCTTGGTCTAAGACTTTTTCGGTTATCGGTACTGTTTCCGCTTTGCATTCCACAATCATCTGAGGCTCACCGAGGTTGTTGAAAACCACGATATCAGCACGCTTCGGGAGGTTATTCACCTTGATGGAATACTCCACCGCCACCAGTCCTGCCGGCACTTTTCGAGTCTCCACAAGGTAATACAGCATCTTCTGGCGCACCTGCTCCTCAGGAGTTAAAGAAACCCATTGTCTCCGAAGCGGGTCGAAGACAATGGATTTATTATCAACGATTTGTGTTTTGAACCAGTCCATATTATTAATTCGGTATCTGGAAATATTCCGAAACGCCGTCGGCATCACCTACTATGCGGTATGAATTCTCTGGCGGAAGATTCGGGTTGCCGTAAGTCTTGAGAAGAATTTCAGCTATTTTGAAATTGTTTACGGCATTGTTCGCCTCGTCAAAAGTGCCGCTTAAGATTGTGGCTGTCTTGGTATATTTGCCATTCGAATAATCTTCTTCAAGATAATAAGCCGTGAAATTGTTACCCGAGCCTATCATATACAAGTCTCTGAAGGCAATAGGATAATAATATTGGGCATAATTGTCAAATACCCATTCAATCAAATCGACTTTATTATCTTTTTTGACAAATTGGAAACGAAGGTCGTGATAGACCGTGTCGGCAGGCTCGTCGAAAGTTGTATGAAACAGCTTGTGAGGGCTCGAATTATACAAACTATCAATAATTAAAGGAGTTTCACCTGAATAAATATTCATATACTGACCAATCTCGGCAGCTAATGCTTCCGGCAACACTTCAACTGGAATTTGCCCATTGACAGGCTCCGGCGACCACGGATTGGGATGCGGCTCTTCGTTTTCAGCGACAAACTCAATCTCATTTCCGTAAAAGAAGCCCGATGCATTTTCAACATAGGCCCTGACATAATATTTGGTTGAAGCTGTCAATTCAGTCAGTGCTGTGACAAATTCACCGCCAATTATAGCTCCAGACCAATTGGTACTGTCATTAAAATCAGGATGAGGAGTAGTACTCCAACAACAACCCCAGCTAAACAACTCATCAACACCTTTCCAATCGACAATTCTTGCATGACACCATGCCGATTCATCGGTTATGTGACTCATATACAATGTTTGCACCTCACGAGAGAGGATAACCTCCAATGTGGTGAATTCAAGCTCATTGCTATATTTCACATCATTTTCAAACTTAGCGTAAGCTCTCACAAAATATTTAGTAGTCGGTTCAAGCTCGGTTATATAGAGTGAGAACCCACCGTCTCCTGTACCTTTTGATGTGTAGTAATCCGACACGGTAGGCTCGCCACTTTTATTCCAGCAGACGCCACGTTCAATTATCTCAACATTGTCAGCTGTAATTGACACATGGCAAACGGCACTTGTGGCTGTGGTATCGGTAATTCCAGTTATTTGAATCTCAATGTTATTTCCCGGCTGACCCCCATCGCCAGGATTTTCTTTTTTGCACGATACAATCGTCACTGCAATCATAATGATTGCTAATGTTAGGAATTTTTTCATGGTTTAAGTTTTAATGGTTATATATAAAAACGTCATTTCGACCGACCGTAGGGAGCGGAGAAATCTCCGGCAAAATAAGAGATTCTCAAATGTAGGAGATTTCTCCATTCCGCTTCGCTCCAGTCGAAATGACGGGATTGATAATTTTAGAACGACATTATCGATTTCTTGATTCTGTCGATAGCGTCCATCAATTCTGCTTCGGTAATCACTAATGGTGGAGCGAAGCGGATGATGTGCTGGTGGGTCGGCTTGGCGAGAACGCCGTTGTCACGCATCTTCAAGCAGACATCCCATGCCTCTTTGCCGTTCATAGGCTTGATAATCACTGCGTTGAGTAAACCTTTACCGCGCACCTTCTGAATCATCGGGTGGTTGATCTTCATGATTTCCTCACGGAAGAGCTTACCGAGACGCTCAGCGTTTTCCATCAGGTGTTCGTCTTTTATGACCTGCAATGCAGCGATAGAAACTCTTGCTGCCACTGGGTTGCCGCCGAATGTTGAGCCGTGCTCACCCGGTTTGATGTTCATCATGATATAGTCGTCGCAAAGCACTGCTGACACTGGCACCACGCCGCCGCCGAGAGCCTTACCGAGGATAAGGATGTCAGGACGTACGCCTTCGTGGTCGCAAGCGAGCATCTTACCTGTACGGGCAATACCGCACTGCACCTCGTCGGCCATGAACAAAACATTATATTTCTTGCAGATATCGTAGCATTTCTTCAGATAACCTTCATCCGGAACGTAAACGCCAGCCTCACCCTGGATTGGCTCCAAGAGGAAACCTGCGATCTTCTTGCCGTCCTTAGCGAGAACCTTCTCCAATGCGTCAGGATCGTTGTAAGGGATGCGGATGAAACCAGGTGTCAGAGGACCGTAGTTTGCGTATGAGTCAGGGTCGTTCGACATGGTGATGATGGTGATGGTACGGCCGTGGAAGTTGCCTTCGCAGCACACGATGCAGACCTCGTCATTCGGGATGCCTTTGCACATTGTACCCCAACGACGTGCGAGCTTCAGAGCTGTCTCGTCAGCCTCAGCACCTGTGTTCATCGGCAGAACCTTGTCGTAGCCGAAATATTCTGTGACATATTTTTCCCATGGACCGAGGGCGTCGTTGTAGAATGCGCGTGAGCTCAGAGTGAGTTTCTCAGCCTGCTCGTACATAGCCTTGAGGATTGCCGGATGGCAGTGACCCTGGTTGACAGCTGAATATGCTGACAAAAAGTCGTAATACTCTTTGCCTTCAACGTCCCAAACCTTAGCGCCTTTACCTTTGGCGAGGACTACCGGAAGCGGATGATAGTTGTGAGCACCATACTGGGCTTCCATTTCCATGAAATCTTGTGAAGTCTTTTTTTCTGACATAAAATCCTAATTTTTAGTGTTAATATTTTTTGAATTGACTTATTTTCTAAAGAATCTACAAAATTAACGAAATTAATTGATAATATTACATTTTTCTGAAAAATTATTTTAGCTATTAGCCGACAGCCACTAGCCATTAGCTTTGGACTACACAAACTATTGGCTAATGGCTAATAGCTAATGGCTTTAAAACTCCAAAAAATGCATTGACAATAATACTTTTTATTATCTTTGCAAAAAAATTTCTGAAGATGATTCGTTCGATGACAGGCTACGGCAAAGCCGAGCAGATTTTTAAGACAAACAACATCTCTGTCGAGATTAAGACATTGAACAGCAAGCAGTTAGACCTTATCATAAAGCTTCCACAGGAACTCAAGGCTAACGAGTTTGAATATCGCAACGAGATTGCGGCACGCTTGCAACGCGGTAAAGTCGACGTGATGATGACCATCACCAACACCGACGTGGCACAAAACACCCATATCGAGAAGGAAGTCGTGGCATCGTATCTCGAACAGATTAACAATATTTCAAAAGAGTATAACATCCCTGAATCGAAAGACGTGGCGGCGATAGTGTTCCGCATGCCTGGCATCTTCGTGTCGCCGGATCAGGATTATGACGAGGAGTTTCTTGAAAAGATAAAGGAGACACTGCTGCAAGCCATCGCAATGACTGACGATTTCAGAGCCAAGGAAGGCGCGATTTTGAAAAAGGATTTGCTGAAACGTGTCGACTTGATTCTCGGCTATCTCGGCGAGGTGGAGCCTTTCGAGAAGAACCGTCACGAGACCATCAAAGGACGTCTTATCAAGAATCTGCAGGAGCTTACAAGTGGCGAATACGATGAAAACCGCTTCGAGCAGGAGTTGATTTTCTATCTCGAGAAGCTTGATATCACTGAGGAAAAGGTGCGTCTGCGCAAACATTGCGACTACTTCAAAGAAACCATCGACGAGGAAGGCGCCGGCAAGAAACTCGGATTCATCGCACAGGAGATGGGACGCGAAATCAACACCCTCGGCTCTAAAGCCAACGACGCTGACATTCAACGTCTTGTGGTGAAGATGAAGGACGAACTCGAGAAGATAAAAGAGCAATTATTTAACATACTATAAAAGTTAGGAGTTAGAAGTTAGCAGTTAGAAGTTTAATATGAAAACAAAGATCGGGTTATTTTTCGGGTCATTCAACCCAATTCACAACGGCCACCTGATGCTCGCCAACTATTTGGCGGAATACGGTGACATGGATGAGATTTGGTTTGTTGTGTCGCCGCAGAACCCGTTCAAGGACAAGAAGTCGCTGCTTGCCGACCGTCATCGAATGTATATGGTGGAGTTAGCTATCAAAGGCGACGAGCGTTTTCAGGTTTGCGACATCGAGTTTTACATGCCGCAGCCTTCGTACACCATCAACACCTTGACACGATTGGCGGAGCATCATCCGAACACCGATTTTTACCTTATCTGTGGCATGGACAGCCTCGAGAGCTTCCCAAAATGGAAGAACTACGAGATGATTTTGAAGTATCATCATCTGCTTGTTTATCCGCGCAAAGGCTACAGCAGCAATGAGTTAGCAAATCATCCGTCGGTAAAGATTATTGAGGCTCCAGAGATTGAGGTGTCGTCGACATTCATCAGAGAGGCCATCGGCGAAGGCAAAGACGTGCGCTATTTCATGCCGAAAGAGGTGTATCAATACATCGTCGACATGCATTTTTACGAAAAAAAGGAGAAATAAAACTATTTCTCCAAGTAAGATTTACGTTCGTTTTCCGGGAACTTTTCTATTGCGTACCTCAGCATGGTGCGAGGCATCGTCTTGTAACGTGTTGACAACCAATCTTTTAATCGTTGTTCATCGCGTTTTCCGGCTTCTCGCAGCAGCCATCCCACGGCTTTTTGAAGCAGGTCGTGAAGCGGTTGCGGTTTCGCCAAAAATATCTCAGCGATATTGAAGGTGTCGTCAAGCTGGTTATGGCGCAGAAACTGCATGGTGCTTACCATCCCGATGCGCTGTTCCCAGATGGTTTGTCCGTTTTTTGCTAGATTATAAAGCAAGTTTCTGTCTTTATCAAGAAGCCACACACCTAATAATTCATAGCATGAGAGGTCGACCAGGTCCCAGTTGTTAATATATTGAGTATTAGAGAGATAGAAGTCGATACATTGTTGTTGCAGAGTCTTGTCTTTCTTTGCATGTTTGAAAATCTGCACCAAGGTCAGCAGACCTGCCATGCGCATCTCGTGATATTCCGAGCTGACGCATTCCTGCAAGTCATCAAAAGTCGTCACATTCCAGCATTCCTTCACCGCCTCTCTTATCGTCGGCACCTTGATTCCGAGGAACTTATCACCGAAGCCGTAGCCACCCGGGGCAGTCTTGAAGAAACGAGACAACCCCGGCACGAGGTCGGGGTTGCGGTGTGATATTATCTCATTGTATAGTTTATTCATTGGTGTCCAACCAATTCTTCACGTTCTTTTCTATCCTTGCCTTGATATCCTCGGTATCAGCGGCCTTCTGGAAGGCTTTTCCTGTCACTTTCTCGTACAACTCGATGTATCTCTCTGAAATTCCTTTCACGATTTCTGGTGTCATCTCCGGGACTTTCTGTCCTTCTTTACCCTGGAAGCCGTTGGACATCAGCCATTCGCGGACGAACTCCTTTGAGAGCTGCTTCACTGGAAGACCTTTTGCGAAACATTCCTCGTACTGGTCGGCGATGAAATAACGCGATGAGTCAGGGGTGTGAATCTCGTCCATCAGGTAGATTTGGTCACCTATCTTGCCAAATTCGTATTTCGTGTCAACCAAAATCAAGCCGTGTTTGGCAGCGACTTCAGTACCTCTTTGGAACAATTTACGGGTGATAACCTCGATTTTTTCGTAGTCTTCCTTGCTGATAAGTCCTTGACGGATAATCTCTTCCTTCGAAATGTCCTCATCGTGACCTTCCTCGGCTTTTGTTGTCGGGGTGATGATAGGCTCAGCGAACTTCTGGTGCTCCTTCATACCGTCAGGGATGTTCACGCCACAGATGGTGTGCTGACCGCTCTTATAGGTACGCCATGAACTTCCTGTGAGGTAACCTCTGATAATCATCTCCACTGGGAACGGCTTGCAGAGCTTGCCCACTGTCACCATCGGGTCGGGAGTGGCGATTTTCCAGTTCGGGACGATGTCGGTGGTCATGTCCAAAAACTCAGCAGCTATCTGATTGAGAATCTGACCTTTGTACGGGATTCCCTCCGGCAGAATGACGTCGAATGCCGAGATTCTGTCGGTGGCGACCATCACCAGATATTTGTTGTCGATGAAATAAACATCACGAACCTTGCCGTGATACACCTTTGTCTGACCTTTGAAATTGAAATCAGTTCTTGTTAATGCTTTCATTTTCTGTATTTTCTTCTAAATTTTCGTCATGATAAAACTTCTTGTACGCATTGACGATGTCCGTCACGAGTTTATGGCGAACAACGTCTTTCTCATCCAAAAAGATGAACTCGATGCCTTTCACATCGCCGAGGATATCGACAGCTTGCGGCAGTCCCGACGGCTGGTTCTTAGGCAAATCTATCTGCGTCACGTCGCCGGTTATTACGAACTTCGCATCACGTCCCATTCTTGTCAAAAACATCTTAAGCTGTGCCCTTGTCGCGTTCTGTGCCTCATCCAGAATCACGAAGGCGTGGTCCAACGTGCGGCCTCTCATGAACGCTAACGGCGCAATCTCGATGGTGCCGTCTTCCATATACGCCGTCAGCTTAGCCTGCGGAATCATATCGCGCAAGGCATCGTACAACGGTTGCAGATACGGGTCTAATTTATCCTTCAAGTCGCCCGGCAAGAATCCGAGGTTCTCCCCTGCCTCCACCGCCGGTCGCGTCAAAATAATACGGCGCACCTCACGGTTTTTCAATGCGCGCACTGCAAGGGCAACCGCCGTATATGTCTTTCCAGTTCCGGCCGGACCGATGGCAAAAATCATGTCTTTCTTGCCGATAGCATCGACCATGCGTTTCTGGTTGACCGTTATCGCCTTGATTTGCAGGCCGTTACGACCGTAAACAAGCACGTCACCGTCGCTCATCGATTTCACGTAAGCCGTCTCGCCCCCGGCAATCATCACATCCTCAATCACCTGCGGGTTGATGCTCCCGAAACGCTCCAGATGGTTCACCAGCATCGTCAGCCTGTCGAGGAAATAATTCACCTCGTCGTCGTCACCAATCACCTTCACGAAATCGCCGCGCGCAATAATCTTCAACTTCGGAAACAAGTTCTTTATTATCGTAAGATGTTGATCCTTAGCGCCATACAAATCGCTCGGGTTAACATTTTCTATCTGGACTATCTGTTCCGCCATCTGATTCCTTTCTTATTTTTTGATATGCAAAGATAAAAAATAAAAATTGTTAATAACTTTTTTATTTCAATAAAAATTTTTCATTATAAAAACGTATTTTTGCATTTGTGATTTGAGCACAATTTAGAAAACGGCAAAACAATGGCAATCATAACTCTTACAAGCGATTGGGGACAGTCCGACTATTACGTCGCGGCAGTGAAAGGCACCATTTTGACGGCGCTTCCCGACGCTACCATTGTCGATATAACCCATAATATCGAGCCGTGGGACATCGCTTCGGCGGCGTTCATCATCCGCAACTGTTACCGTAATTTCCCGGAAGGCACCATCCACATCATCGCGGTGGAGACTGAGGAGTCGGCAGAGAAGCCGCATATCGCTCTCAAGGCTAACGGTCATTATTTCATCGGCACCGACAACGACATCTTCTCGCTCATCCTCGGTGACACGCCTTACGAAGCCGTCATCATCGACGTGATTCAGGACAGCGACTACTTCACTTTCACCACTCGCGACCGTTTTGTGAAAGTCGCCGCCATGATAGCCAACGGCACGCCTTTCAGCGAAATCGGCGGCCCGTATCCGCAAATCAGGAAATGCATCACGTTCCAGCCGACCATCGACAACAACTCCATCCACGGTATCGTCACCTTCGTCGACTCTTACGAAAACGTGGTCACCAACATCACCAAAGAGCTGTTCGACAAGATAAGAAACGGCAGAATTTTCGAGATTCGCGTCGGAAAATATATCATCGACAAAATATGCCGCAGCTACACAGAGGTGATGATGCCCGACATCGTAGCGCTCTTCGGCACACACGGATTCCTCGAGATAGCAATAAATCACGGGAAAGCCGCGTCGTTGCTCGGACTCTCCCGTGATACTTCAATAGATATTATCTTCAAATAATCTTATTTGTCGCCAAACGACGAGCCGTCGAAACAGTGCGTGCACACCTTGCATTTCGGCAGGCCGATAGCGTTGCAGATATTGTCTAAAGTGTTGAATTTCAATGAATCGACACCGACATGTTTGCGCAACATCTCAACCAAATTTGCATATTGCTTTGTGGTCGAGTCGCTGTACAGTGCGAGGTTCTTGGTGCTGTCGCCTTCCAACTCCTCGATGCAACGGCGTGTGATGAGTTCCAATTCGTTCTTCGAGGCGCTGAAATTCAGGAACTGGCAGCCGTAGTTCAACGGAGGGCAGCTTAATCTGATGTGCACCTCCTTCGCTCCGTAGTCGTATAGCATCTTAACGTTGTCGCGAAGCTGTGTTCCGCGCACGATGCTGTCGTCGCAGAAGATGACGCGTTTGCCTTTCAACAGCGCATGGTTCGGGATGAGTTTCATCTTCGCCACATGTTCGCGTTGTTCCTGGTTGACAGGCATGAAGCTACGCGACCATGTTGGGGTGTACTTCACCACGCTGCGCACGTATGGGATGCCTGTAGCGTGAGAGTATCCGATGGCCATTCCGATGCCTGAGTCGGGGATTGGAGCCACATAGTCCGCCTCCACGTCGTCCATCTTACCCATCGCGAAGCCGCCACGATAACGCATCTCCTCCACGTTGATACCTTCGTAATCCGAGGCCGGAAAGCCATAATAAATCCACAGGAAGGAGCAAATCTGCATCTTGTCGTTAGGTGCAAGCAGCTGGTTTACGCCGTTTTCCGTGATGCGCACAATCTCGCCCGGACCGAGGAAACGTTCCGTCGAATAGTCGAGGTTGATGTAGCTGTGGCTCTCGAAAGCTGCGACGTAGCCTGTGTCGTTTTTTCCGATGACGATAGGCGTGCGGCCGTACAGGTCTCTTGCCGCGATGATGCTGCCGTCGGTAGTGAGGATGAGCATCGACACAGAGCCGCAAACCTTCTTGTAAACGTTCTGGATGCCGTCGACGAAGTCCTTACCCTGCGTGATGAGCAGCGCCACAAGCTCAGTAGGGTTGGTGTCGCCGTGACTCAGCTCCGCGAAATGCTGTTTGTTGTCCAAACATTCCTGTTCCAACTCCTTGATGTTGGTGATTTTCGCCACAGTGACGATAGCGAACTTGCCGAGATGCGAGTTCACCACGATAGGCTGCGCATCGGTGTCGCTGATGACGCCTATGCCGCTGTTGCCGACAAACTCATGCAGTTCATTGTCGAATTTGGTTCTGAAATAAGAGCCTTTGAGGCTGTGGATGGAACGATGGAAGGTGTTGCCGTCGAAAGTGCAGATACCGCCTACCGATGTCCCAAGATGTGAATGATAATCAATGCCATAGAAAAGGTCTGTAATACAAGGCCTCTTTGATACGATTCCGAAAAATCCGCTCATTTTAGTTTAGGATTAAAATTTTAAGCGGCAAAGATAATAAAAAAAAAGATAAGAATGGATAAAAAAAGGATAAGAAAGATAAGATTTTTTTATCCTTTCTTATCCCTCTTATCAGCGAAGCGCTTATCTTATTTCTCGCGTCTGCGCGTAACAGCGTATCCTGCTCCTAACGCTGTGAGTATCAGCAATCCGCTGCCGAGTGGTGCCGGCGCGTCATTGTCAGAACCTCCGACAGGCCCTTCGACAAGATTTGGAGTAACGCCGCTTATGCCGCTCTCTTCTCCGCTACGATCAACATAACCGCCAGCGTCACTTCTGAAGAAACCGTCCTGCGCAACAGCGCTGATTCCCATCGCGATTACTACTGCAAATGTTAATATTATCTTTTTCATATCTGTATTTATTGTATGTTGTTATTCCCTCATTTAATGATTATCTTCTGTGTCTTCTCGTTCAACTTGACGATATATACGCCGGCTGTAATCGGCTTAGTGACAGTTTGTACGCCGCTTACATTATACGTTGCCACAAATCGTCCCATCACGTCGAACACATGCAGCTCGCCTTCGCCGGTGACAACGATTTCGTCGCCGCTCTGGTATGCGAACACCTCGTTATCTGACTCCTCAGGGTCCTCCGCCAAACTCATGCGCACGATAAATCTGTTTGCGGCATCGGATGTGGAGCCGATAAATGTATATTCTTGCTCCTCAAGCAGGTCGATTTCTTTTTCGGTAACCTTGTCGATGAGGTGCAGGTAGCTGTATTCGCCCTGAGGTTCTACGCTCAACGTGTAATAACCCATTGTCTTGGCCTCGAAATTGAGGTTGAACATCTTAGCCTCAGGGTTCATGTCAACCGAAGCGAAGTCCTCGTCGTTATGACGGATGTAAAGCATAGGCGCCTCCTCATTTGGATGTGTCATCTTGTTCAATCCGCGGCCATTTCTAAACTCAACGCAAGCTTTGTCTTCGTATTTGTTGTTCGCGACAGTGAACCAGATGCTGTTGTTTTCCTCTACGGCTCTTTTACTTGCAGACGGCACTTCATTGCTTATTGCCAAAGTGCCGGCGGTAGTGGCTTGCACAAGGATTCCGGCTAATGGAGGAATCACAGTACCATCTGATGTTAAATCCCACGTACAGCCATCAGGATTAAGCACGTAATAATTGTTTTCGAGACGTGTGTTAGGAATTGCAACACCTGTTCCTGCAGTACCTTTAACGACATTATGCGAATACGGATTACCTACAATGTTGAATCCTCTCAGAACATTCGTCGCGCTGTTTGAAAGTGTGTAGTTAACGCCCGCCACGTTAAGGGTTCCTTCCATCGAAATTGTATAATCATGACTATTACGATAGAGATAACCGCGACCGTTCTCAAGTGTAGTGAAATCGGCATGACCGGCTCTGTAGTTTTCCCACTGTAACAGCAAGCCATTTGCATCAGTTGCAGTAGTTCCCTCGTTGAAACGGTACAAATCGTATCCTGGGGTCGTCACAACCATATCAGGATTAACAGTAATGAGGTTTGTTGCTGAAGTAATAGCAGGACTGTTTATCGGTGACGAAATCAGATACCAGTTATCTATAGGTGCAATATTAGAAAACTTTTCGATTTCTTTCTCAACTTTAGCTTTAACGCCGGCACTTGTTGTTATGACCTGTCCGCCATCTTCAATTATGAGTTGTAGCGGATTATCATTCTCAATCTTTGCCGTCAGTATTCCGTCTTTGGTTATTATAAGACAACCGTCGCCGGTAAATACAATTGTATAATCACTGTCAACTGTTACTACTGTGCTAATTGTAGTAGGTTCATCAATAGTGATTGTATGTGTTTCCGGATCCAGTGTCGGGTCAACCCAAGGTTCAGGAACGTCCAACTTAGCCTCACCACTGTCTGGCAAGACATGATAATCAGCGTTATCACTGCTAAAATTCTCTATAGTGCCTTTTCCACTAAGACCAGAAGTAAATCTACCGGAACCGCCTTTTTTCGACACTCCGACATAAGCTCCTGTTATACTGCTATTAATGATAATCTTATCATTTGCACCTTTCAAATAAACATTGGTAGTATGTTGTGTGGTCAACGAGGCGTCTTGGTATGTCCAGTTTTCCGAAATATTCACAGCGCCTTCTATCTTAAATGTTTTGCCTGCAGCGACAAACACTCCGCCGCCATCTTCCTTATAGCTCGAATTGCCCATAATAGTTCCGCCATTCATCTTGAATGTGCCGTTAAGCACGCAGACACCACCGCCATAACCTTCAAATTTGTTTGCCTTGTCGTATGACTGGTTGTATGAGATCGTACAGTCTTTAGCATACAATGTGCCGCCCATAATATAGATACCGCCGCCGTATTTGCTTGAATTGTTATTATCGATAATACAATTTATCATATCCAGATTGCCGCCGTCCAAATGAATACCGCCGCCGTTCGACGCGCTTTGGTCGCTATGATACTGCACCGTGTTTGAAGAAATCTCACAATCATTGATATGTGCAGTTGCAACACCGTTAGCGTCAACTCTAAGTCCGCCTCCCTTATCCAAAGAATTGTTGCTTCTTATTAAGGTATTATGGTCCATTGTGAAAACGGCTCTATCTACAAAGATACCGCCACCGCCGCCCTGTGCGCTGTTTTCCCTAATCACACAACCGTGAACCGTGAGGCTACTGCCGTTTCCGCTATAAATGGCACCGCCTCTCGCAGTACGCGATGTTCCAGGATTTTCAGGATTGTATTTAACACATCTATTATTGACAATAAAAATAGTGTCATATCCATTCTCAGCGTCTTTATAACCTATCAAAGTAAGGTTACCCATATTATAAATGGCGCCACCGTCATTGTTTGTGCCATGTTCTATGGTGCTTGATCCCTGATTGCGTCCGCCGGTTATAGTGCCGCGACCGACAATTGTCACATTGGCACCGTGACCAATTCTCAAAACCTGACCTCCAGGTGTAAATGTCTCATCTGTTAAAGCACGGTTAATAGTATGCCCGTTCAAATATATTGTGACATCCCTATCGATTGTCAAAGCCATATCCGACGCTCCCGCCGTATAATCCTTGTTTAACGTAATCGTTGGATTCGATCCCGACAATGCAGCCTGTAATTCAGCCCAGTCGGTTGACGTGCCTTCAACAACACGGAACTCTTTTGTTACACAACCCGAATAATTGTGGCCTTCACCGGCATCTTTAGCTGTTATTGTAAGTGTATAATTGCCGACATCTTGAACTGTAGTTGGATATATTTCAGTAGTACAATAATTGTTCGCGATAGCATCTGTACCGTTAAAAGTCACAGACGGATTAACTGTAATGACAGAACCCGTATGTATATATGTACTTGCAACATTGCCGATAACCACCGTCACAGGCAAATATATTCCAACGCCATAAAGCTCGGTAATCTGTCGGCCGACTTTTTCAACGGGAACAGTTTCAACATAAACCAAAGTGCCTTGTGTTGACTCATCCTGATTGTTTCCTTCTGAGTAATAGCAAGATGAATAATCTATACTTGCTCCCTGGGCATCATAAACGAAGTTTTCCGCCCAATAGACACCGCCCTCCAACGGATTGAACAGACAGTTTGTAAGCGTAGTATTGCCATTGGCTTTACCGCATATTCCACCATGATAGTTATTGGTTGAAATAAAGCCTCTGTATGCGCATGAATTGAATGTGACGCCACTGCCGTCGTAAGCTGCACCGCCACCTTCAGCATCCCATAAAGCCTCATTACAATAAAAATTAACACTGATAATAACCTTTGTTACACTTGTATTTGTAGAAGTGCGTGTGTTTACACCGATAAGACCTGCTTGCTTACCCACATTGGTATAGATGGCTCCCGAAACTTGTAAAAACTCTATTGTCGCACCGTATGTATAACGGAATGGAGCCACAATTTCCTCCTCTGTAGGTGTTTCTGAAGTTCCGTAATTGAATGTGAGAGTTTTTGTATTGTTGGTCTCACCATCACGTCCTGAGAAATGACCCTTAAACGGATGTCCTGCTGTACCAACCATCGTCGAAACAGCGATATCTTCGGTAAGCTTGTAATAAGCCGTGGCATAACCCGATGCGCCTGTGTTAACTTTATTGGCAAATACAAGCCAATCGACAGTGCTACTGATAATATACGGATTCTCAGCGGTACCACCTCCAGTAAGATCATCCACAACATAGAATGTCTGACTGTAAGAGCCATGATAATCACCAGATCCTTCAATAATAAGCTGATATTCGCCAGCTGTTGTCACTTCTGTGACAACGGCGCTATTCTTTTTTACACTTACTGTATAGTCCTTGTCTTTCACCACTGTATTACCATCAAAAGTTACAGCACAACCCGTAACAGTTGAATAATAATTTGTTCCTGCATCATATAGATAAGTTTCTTCAGCAGTTGTAGTCACGGTTACTGGTCCATATACATTTTCACCAAGAATCACCCACGGTTTCACAATAATATCACCAGGAGCATCTGAATGGTTTTTATATAACCTTGTACCCTGTTCCGATGAGCCGACTTGCATTGTATAGTAGCAGTTTTCAATAATAATTCCATTTCCGAAGTTTTCACCACCTGTAATACTGCTACCAGAAGCAGGATTAAAAATACAATTTTCAAATGTCGCTTTCCCTGATTCATAATAAGATGCACTAAAACCACCGCTATTATCACCAGCTATGATTTGACCGTTATACACACAATTTGAAAAATCCAAACCCAAACTATAAACTGCGAAACCTGCACAATATTTTTGACCACTAGCACTAATATTAACACTAACCGTAACATCATTGACTATAGTTCTACCAACATCAGTAGAAGTGGAATATACAATACCTGCAGAGTAACCTCCTGATGCAACAACATTTCCTGTAACAGTAAGATTTTTTATTGTTGCCCCATCTGTATAGTAAAAAGGAGCATTATAATAAATCTCAGAATAACTAACATTTAATATTTTATTATTACCATCAAATGTTCCACTGAAAGGAGTATCATCAGTTTCATAACCAACCATTGTGGTTACAGGATTTTCTGAATTGTTCCAATTATCACCAAGTTGAACATAAACTCCTTCACCCCAATATAATGAAGTAGTGGCGAACGTGTTCCAATCACTATTAGTTGCAATCACATAAGGATTTTCTTCTGTTCCTGGTTCAGCTGCTCCGGGTTCTGAGCTCAACGGCGACAGTGTTTGTCCCCACAAGTTTACGCTCACTAACACCGCAAACAATGTAAAAATGATTCTTTTAGAAATAGTTAATTTCTTCATTATCAATTATTTTTTAATTATTTTTCCCCTTAATTATTGGACTGCAAAAATACAAAAAAAGTTGAAATGTTGTCCCGACATTTCAACTTTTTTTAGTTGTTCAGTTAACTGACTAATTGAATAACTGACTAACTTATATTAATGATTGCGTTTGCGCGAAAAAGCATATCCCGCTCCAAGCGCTGTCAGCACGAGCAATCCGCTGCCAACCGGTGCCGGCGCGTCATTGTCAGAACCTCCGACAGGTCCTCCGACAAGATTTGGAGTAACGCCGCTCATGCCGCTCTCTTCTCCGCTACGATCAACATAACCGCCAGCGTCACTTCTGAAGAAACCGTCCTGCGCAACAGCGCTGATTCCCATCGCGATTACTACTGCAAATGTTAATATTATCTTTTTCATATCTGTATTTATTGTATGTTGTTATTCCCTCATTTAATGATTATCTTCTGTGTCTTCTCGTTCAACTTGACGATATATACGCCGGCTGTAATCGGCTTAGTGACAGTTTGTACGCCGCTTACATTATACGTTGCCACAAATCGTCCCATCACGTCGAACACATGCAGCTCGCCTTCGCCGGTGACAACGATTTCGTCGCCGCTCTGGTATGCGAACACCTCGTTATCTGACTCCTCAGGGTCCTCCGCCAAACTCATGCGCACGATAAATCTGTTTGCGGCATCGGATGTGGAGCCGATAAATGTATATTCTTGCTCCTCAAGCAGGTCGATTTCTTTTTCGGTAACCTTGTCGATGAGGTGCAGGTAGCTGTATTCGCCCTGAGGTTCTACGCTCAACGTGTAATAACCCATTGTCTTGGCCTCGAAATTGAGGTTGAACATCTTAGCCTCAGGGTTCATATCCACCGAAGCGAAGTCCTCGCCGTTATGATGTATGTAAAGCATAGGAGCTTCTTCGTTCAAATGCTCGATCTTGTTCAAACCGCGGCCTTCCTTGAATTTCACAAACGCTTTATCCTCAAAATCGCTGTTACTCACAGTGAATTGAATTTCAGCATTGTCGGCTTTTACGCCCTTGCTACCAGAAGCCACCACTTTATTAATTGTCAGTGTGCTTGCGCTCTTTGCCTGCACCAAGATACCTGTCAATGGAGGAATTATTTCACCATCTGTAGCTAATTCGAAAGCTCCTGTAGTTGAATTTAACACATAATAATCATCTTCAAGATAATCGTTAGGAATAGCCTGTCCTTCTCCCTTGGCAATATTATGTGAATACGGGTTTCCGATAATATTGAAGCCTTTGAAAATATTGTCATTTCCACCAACGGTTGCTGTATATGAAAGAGTGTAATTAACACTTGAGGCAACATCCACATCTCCGCTTATGTCAACAATATGGTTGTGCTCATTACGATACAAATAACCGCGACCATTCTGAAGTGCACTAGCAGATTGATTTACGCAAAAACCTGAATGTTCCGGGTCAGTTTGCCTGTAATTTTCCCAAGGCTTTTCAGCAGCTTCATTGAAACGATATAAATCATATCTTGCATCACTAACCGGTGTGATTAAATTTGTTGCACTTGTTATGTTCGGATTAGTCACTGGCGATGAAATGATATACCATCCTGATTTAGCTTCTGCATCTGCAGCCACAACTTCTTTTTTTGCAACAACTGCTACAGAATTATTATTGATAAGCTGTCCGCCATCTTCAATAATTATTGAGCCGTAGGTGCCAAAAGTAATATTTTTGGCACAAGCAACACTTCCAGATGGAATCTTTATCGCTCTATTAATTGTGACGTCATTGGATGTTGTCGGAGGGTAACTGCCTTCAGTAATTGTAGCTATCGTACCATCCCATGTATCATCATCATTCCATGGATATGGCACATATACTTGAACATCACCATTTTCGTCAATAATCAAACTGTTTTCATCATTGTCGAGGGCAATGTGTTCTAGAATATGTTCATAAGAAACAGAGTCTGCAACTGCAATATATGTTCCAGGATCGCTATTAGCTATACCTATAATAGCATCCGGACCAAGTTCATCAATAACCTGAATAACATCTCCCGAAGCAGCGCCAGCCAAATATACATTATTGCTGCTAGAAACCATGTCATTACCCATTTGTGTGTTGTCTGTAATAATCACATTACCCATCACTTGTAATATTGAATGAGTATAAACATAAATTCCTCCACCATTCGTTTTACTCAAATCTCCTGTAATAGAGCCACCATTCATAATAAAAGTGCTATAGCTGCTACTACTACCGGCATATAAACAAACAGCACCACCATAACTATCATCAGAAGCCCAAAATCCCTCATCATCAAATGACAAATTGTTATTCATAACACAATTTGTGGCGGTAATTGTCCCTTTGTGTGAATAAATTGCGCCACCTAATATAAATGAAGTATTAGCTTGCAAAGTATCATTAACCAGATTTAGTATTGAAGTAGTATTTGACGATCCCTCATAATATATTCCCCCACCTTTAGATTCGGTATTTACAGTCGCACAATTACCAATTATATTACAATTTATTATATTAGCAGTTTTTCCATTGTTTACCACCAAACGTATACCTCCACCCTTGTCTTCACTTACATTAGATTTAATATTAACTCCTGTCATGTTAAAAGGATTAGACATATAACAATAAATACCACCTCCGCCGCCAATAGCTTCATTATCAGTTATTTCGCCACCAGTGATAATTAAAGAAGCAGTATTTCCACTATAAATACCGCCACCTCGACCACTAAAATTTTCACCATCTTGCTTAATACACTTATTACCGATAACGTTAACATTATTTAATGTAAGATTTCCCATATTATAAATACCGCCACCATCTATATTGCCTTCTGCTCCTTTATGAAAACCTCCTGTTATTGTACCCAGACCATTAATAGTCAAACTGGCTCCGTTTTTTATTCTAATAACCTGACCTGGGCCATTTTTATCAGGCGCACCTTCTACAAGACCGCTAACAATACGAGTCAGACCCCTATTAATAGTATGTCCATTCAAATTCAACGTAATATTACCTGTCTTCACCCACAAAGTAGTATCAGTTTCTTTTGTTGTATCAGCAATAATATCACCATTTAATGTGAAAACGCCACTATCACATAACAAAGCATCTTTAAGAGTACTCCAAGAGTTTATGTTTAGCACTGTAATATCCGTCTCGGTTGAGCCTCCGTAATTTCCAATTCCCTCAATAGTAAATGTATAATCACCTGCAACACTTAATGTAGGAGTGTCTCCAGTTGGAACCTCTGTACCATCTATTTTAATAATGTAGTCTGTACCACGTGTCAGTGTTCTGCCATAATACTTAACAACTGGTGTAATCTCAACTGGTGAACCTTCAATGTAAGAATATGTTGTTTCCAAACCAGTAATCTCAGCACCCGGAATGTAATAGTTTGTGCTGTTTATAACGTATTTTTTATAAATCTCGTTGGTTAAACCTCCAATCGTTGCATCGGTGTAGGCTTGTATGCAATTATCCGAATCAAATTGTTCTTGATCTTGATTGGTCGGTCTAGTGATATAATAACAATTAGAATACTCATGTTTATTACTACTTGCTCTATAAAATGTTCCTGCATAGTCCAACCCTATTGTGCCAGCCATTGCGCAATTGGTAAAATACGCTGTACCACCGTTATTATAGCTGACAAAACCAGCACCTCTATTAGCGTAATTAACACCATCTTTAACTATTTCGCCATCAAATATACACTTATTAAAGTATATCTTTCCAGTTTTATTTTCTGCTACAAAACCTGCTGCAGAACAATCGTATCTTTTATTTCCAGTACCAGTACCACTACCGCCATTATCAATAAATTTACCATAAAAGAATATATTGCTTGTACAGTTTATAATATTGTTTACTTTACTTGTTTTGGCATTATAGGCAAATCCGACAAAACCCGCACTGTATTTCCTTACGGAATATATAGCACCTTTAACTGTCAGGTTTTTAATTGTCGCTCCATCAATAACACGGAAAGGGGCATTCGGTGAATAATCATTTCCAGAATTAAATCCTTCTGTCGACGTTCCAACATTAAAAGTCAGTGTGTTCCCATTACCATCAAATGTACCACTGAACCACTTGTCTTCAGTTAAAGTATTATTGGGATTTGTCATAACACCGGCCATCTTATCTGTACTGGCAGAACTAATAGTTATTGTAATGTCACTTGTCTCCAATATCAGATACTCACCTGCAAAACTGTGTCCATCGTTCACTGCCTGAGCAAATTTATTCCAATCAGCTATATGATGAATCTCATATGGGTCGTCTTCAGTACCCGTGCCGTTATCAAAAATAGTTTCCACAATAGTAAAGCTATCCGAAGTCACCGAACCACTGCAGTATCCTTTCTTGCCAGTAATTCTCAAAGTGTAGTCTCCCGGAGCTATTGTGCTTACAGTAACAGGGGCGCCACTGCCATCAAGCACTTCTGCCGTATAGCATTCGGCATCAACAACAGCAGCAGGATCGCCAGGAAGATTAAACATTACGTCGTATGTGATACCTCCATGCTGTGCATTGTTTTGGTAATATCTTGAAGCAAGACCTATAATCGCACATGTTCCTTCAACATAATAGTATTCATGGCCGGCAAGACTTATGCTCATTCTGAATTTGCCATCATCCGGTATATCGTTGTATGATTCATAGATACAAGCTCCCTGTGTTGAAGAGACGACTGGAGTTTCAAAATATGTATAGTAATAATTACTGCTGTAACCATAACTTCCATTCATAAAATTCTCTGTATGTTCACCGGTTATCAAGCTTTCTTCTTCCGGAGCGAAAATACATTTGTTGAATTTTGTTTCTGAACCACCTGTTGCACAAAAACCGGCACTATAGTCACCTGCCACTATTTTGCCGTTGTAGGTACAAGAACTCACTTCAAGTTTGGTTGCGTCAACTGCAATTCCACCACAGTATGTACCGCCTCCTGTTATATTCACGCTAACAGTCACATTGCTGTTTATCTTTGTTTTGTTACCATAGTTTCCACCGACAACTCCAGCTGCATATCCGTCAGTGGCATTAATATTTCCAAGAATAGTCAGGTCATTGGTAATCAATGCTCCATTGGTGCACCTGAAAGGAGCCGTATAATTTCCGTCCGAGGTATAGTTCGAGGTATAGTTAACGATTAATGTTTTTCCATTACCCTTGAATGTTCCTTTGAAAGGTTTTCTATTTGCTTCTGTAGCGTCCCAAACGCCAACCATAGTGGTAAGTGCCGGTGTGCCTGCATATATCTCTTCTTCTGACGGAACATCAGCTTCAAGTTGTACATACTTTCCGCTATAGTCGTAGCCGCCATTAACTGCCGCAGCGAAAGCGTTCCAGTCAGCAACACTTGCAATCTGGTATGGGTCATTTTCCGTTCCGCTTCCCGAAAGTGCTGCTTGTCCCCACAAATTCGCGGCTATTAACAATGATAAAACTGTAAAAGCAAATCTTTTAACAAAAAGCTAACTTATTCATTCTCATATTGTTATATATTTTCATCAATCCTAATTTTTGCGAGTGCAAAGATACAAAAAATTTCAATACTATAAAGGAGGTATTTCGCAAAAAGTTATCAACAATTTCAATTTGGGTTCACTTCGCAAAAAAAAGAATTTTTCAAATTTCAACTGCATGAAATGAATTTTTTATTATTTTTGCAGCGTAAATGCAGATCAGCTTCGGCATAGATTTACTGCATATACCACTCTAAAAACGGTTAGATCGGCTTCGGCATAGATTTACTAACCGTTTTTTTATATTCTATACTATATTGCACTAACGCGCCTGTGGTTTTTCTACCAAACAAAATTTCAACTTGAAAATTCATATATGGAATGGTTTTATGTTTGAAATCATACACAAATTTATACAGTTTCACATAATGATTGTTCTTCTGAAAACCTGTTTTTATGTCATCAATAATATAATCCGAAACTATTGGTTTAGCATATTTTATCACATCATAAATATGAAGCACAGCATATGTCGTCTGCCAACATCTGACAGCATTATTAGAGGCTTTCAAATAACTTTCGCGGAATATGATGTGAACTTTTTCATCAAGAAAATCATTTTTAACAAAGTTATTTCCTCGCATTTGTGTGAGAAAAGTCTTATAAGCTGTTTCAACAATTTTTCTTCTTACAGGTCTTGCTTCAACATTGTTTGTAGTCGGAATTTTAAAGCGAAGCTTGGAATGTTGAATGTTCGTCTCAATAAAATCGGGTAATATTATCTCGTCATTTGCTATAATAGATTTCATAAATTTGAAAATTAGTTAACTTAAAAAGCGCAAGTATTACAACTTGACACTGCAAAAATACAACAATTCTTGATTTTTGTCAAGAAGATTTTAAAAAGGTTCCAAACCCTAGGGTTCGGAACCTCTCCTATCTAATTATCATTTTCTGAGTTTTTTCATTTAACCTGAATACATAAACACCTGCCTGTAACGACGTACTGCCAAACGTCTCCACGCCATTCACGTGTTTCTGTGCTACCAAGCGTCCCATCACATCGAACACCTGCAGCTCGCCTTCGCCGCAAACCACGATGTCGCTGCCGCTCTGATAAGCAAATATCGAGTTCTCCGCGTCTGCTGTGTTCTCCAAGCGCACGATAAATCTATCTTTGCTATCCGCCGGCGAGCCGATGAATGAATACTCGTTTTCTTCCAGCAAGTTGATATCTTTCTCCGCCACCTTGTCGATGAGATGCAGATATCTGTATGCACCTGTCTTTTCCACTTTCAAAGTGTATTTTCCGGTGGTCTTCGCCTCAAAGTTGAGGTTAAACTGCTTCACCTCGTCGTTCAAAGTCGCAATGGCAAAATCTTCTTTGTTTATATTGATATAAACCATCGGCACATCTTCGTTCATATGTTCGATCTTGCTCAATCCGCTACCTTCATCAAATAGTGCATATGTCACATCTTCATAAGTACCGTTGGCTACAGTAAAACTTATAAAATCTTTATTGGCTTTTGCTCCGCTGGCAGTATGACTTATAGTTGCGGTCGCACTTGCCGACACCTGCACAAGCACACCCTGACATGGCTTAATAGTTGCACCAGCAGCCAGTATCGCACCCCAGTTTCCGGCTTTGTTCAGAACATAACCTCCGGTCAAAGCAGCACCTGCATTTAACGAAATATTGCCAAATGTGATATTATGCGTAAACGGATTGCCAATCAGATTGAATCCCGGAAGCAGGTCTCCGCTGTTTGTCACGCTGCAAGTAACATTCCCACTGTGAATAGGGCCGTTAAACTCAACGGTCACATCATTGGCATTTCGATAAAGATAACCGAGGCCGTTCACCATCTTGTCGTCAGCGAAATACGTCGATGCAGTTTCGCTTCTATAACTTCTCCAATAATGATTTGGCTCGTCGTACCTCATCAAATCGTATGTCGGGTTTTCGCCATTCATTGTTATTAAGTTTGTAGCTCCGGTAATATTTGGCTCATTAACCGGCGATGCTATTGTGTACCAGCCATAAACATCGTCTTTCGAGTCAGCAGCCGCAATACTCTTCTGCACTTTAGCCGAAATCGGATTGTCGGTGTTGGTGTAAACAAGCTGTCCGCCGTCTGCGACGACTATCCCACCCGCTCCTTCTAACACTATTTTTGAAGGAGATTCCGTTCTGCCATTCGGAATTACCACAATGGCGTTAAAAGTATAGTTTTCACCATCTTTAGTTACGCCATCAAGATCCGGCCATCCTGTTGTCACTCCCCAGATGTAATAATTTTGCAGATACGCCTCTTCTCCGTTTTTAAACACCGCCCTTGTATTGCGGTCACTGATGAAGTTAGCCGCCATTCCATAGCTTCCAAGTCCTGATGTCAAAACACCTGTACCATCTCTCGAAACGCCAATTACAGCTCCCGGGAGGCTGCCAACCACTGTTATAACTCCGTCGCTCTTAGCCAGATAGAGATTATTTGACTCTGTATCTGTGCTTATGTTTCCAATAAGACGCGCCTCACCCTGAATCTCTATCGTGGCGCCGTTGCCTACATACACTCCGCCGCCTTGATTTTTACTGCTGTTACCATTAATACCACAGCCATCTATGATGATTTTGTTCTTATTATTGCCATGAACACTTACAGCACCGCCAATGCCTGTTGAAACTACGTTACCCAAAAGATCACAATTTTGTATTGAAACTATACCTTGGTTAACATAAACTCCGCCACCTTCTTCGCTAACAGTGTTAACACATATCAAGCCACCACTCACATTCAGACTTCCTTTACCATCACTTGAATCAAAATAAACGCCGCCACCCTTAGACTCTTTATGTACACTCGATTTGTTTTTGGTAATGGTACAATTATTAATATAATAAGTATCTGTTGTATTGATACGCAAGCGTATGCCGCCACCCTTGCTGATAGTTGAATTCTCTGTCACCGTAACGTTGTTCATTTCAAATACAGCCACCAAATCAGCATATATTCCGCCACCGCCAGCTCCTCCGGAGCCGTCATCTGTGGTCTTGTTGTGTATTATACCACCTCCTGTCATGTTAAAACTGCCATCTTTGCAATAAATGCCTCCACCCGTTGCTTTGCATATGTTGTTAAAGACAACCACAGTATCTAATGTCAGGTTTCCTTCACTGTATATTCCGCCGCCTGAGCCACTGTTCCAACCACCTGTAATGGTGCCGTTGATAATTTTAAGGCTTGCACCGCTTTCTACCTTAATCACACATCCGTCAGCTGTTTCTGCTGTTCTGTTGCGGTTTAGTGTGTATCCGTTCAAATTCAAAACCATATTACCGCTCACAACCAGAGCGCCATCATCCTCATCATCACTTAAATTTCTATATACAGAAATCGTTCCGCTCGCATCTGTTAATGCGGCTTGAAGAACCGACCATGAAGTAATAATATCAACAACATGGATTGTATAAACTATTGAATCTCCATAATTATTGATACCAGTAATGGTCATTTTATAGTAACCTGTTGCCTGTATCTCATCTATCGGTGAATACTCACCTTCCATTGTTTCACTATATGTCAAACCGACCATATAGTCTATGCCTTTTATCAACGTCCAGCCGTAATATGTTATAACAGGGTTAACAGGAATAACACTGCCGGTATATGTGAAAGTTGTAATCGTTGTATTATCCAATCCTGAGATTATTCCGCCCGGCACATAGTAATTGTTATCAGAAACAGTGTATTTTCTGTATATTCCTTCGGCAGGAGCGGTTGCGCTGCTTGTTATTTCGGTTCCCTGAATAAATTGTTGTTTCGACGGAGTGATATAATATGCATTTGAAAAAGTGCCTCCGGGATGATCTACGGGATTTCTATGGAAATTGGCCGTATTATCCGTAAGTGCAGGATCTCCCCCAGGTTTTGCTATCGAAATTGTTCCAGCCATCGTGCAGTTGTTATACGTAATGGAACCTTCGCGGAAGCTACAGAAACCAGCACATCTTTGAGCTGTTTTATCTGCTTTTTTATCTACTATGCTACCATTGAAAATACAGTTTTCAAATGTGAGGCTATTGTCTTTTACGACCTTTGCCACCAAACCGCCATGAGAGCAGTCGTATGGCTTTTCCGGATCAACAGTAATAATATCACTGCAATCTATTTCAACGCTGCTTATGCAGTTTCTTATGATGCTGGTGCCGTATGGGAAAGCGACGATGCCTGCAGCATATTTATGGTTAGTCTTTATTGTGCCAGTTACGGCAAGATTCTCGATAACCGCATTATTAATCACACCAAATGGAGCGGCATACTGTACATCTGTGCGTTCCATGTGTATTTCTAAAGTATGCCAGCCGCCGTCAAAATGTCCGCAGAACTTATGCTCATCAGTGCCAACTAGAGTGGGTATTGGTGCTGATTGCGTACCAATGCTAAGATTCTTATTGAGTTTATAGTATTTATCAACATCAATACCCAAAGAGATTTTGTGCGTAAAAACTTCCCAATCGTGGGCATTTTCAATAAGATATGGGTCTTCAGCGGTGCCTTCTCCCTGAAGAAAACCGTCTATAACATCAAATGTCCGTGATATGGAACCGTAATAATTATTCGAATTATTTCCGCTAAGTGTCATCGTATATTTACCTTGCTCCAGCACTGTTGAAGGTGTAAACGAAGCAGTAAAGTCTGTTCCCTCAGTCAATTCTGTTCCTTCGAATGTCATGGCGCGTGTCACTGGGATTTCACTGCCAGTGTAATCATATCCATCAGGCAGATTTATAATAGTAGCATTGCCTTCAACAAAGTAATAATTATTGTCAATAAGCTGTCGGTAATGGGTGAAAACAGCAGGTTCCGCCGGAGGCTCCGACTTATATGCTCTTGTTCCTTGTGTCAAAATACTATAGTCGGGATTTGGCAAAAGCGTATAATAACTGTTTGTTATTACAGCACTTTTATTATTAACGAAGTTTCCGCTGCGTGACCAAATCTCGCTATCTTCTGCAGGAGCGCACAAACAGTTGTCAATAATGGTCTTTTTATTGCCTTGTGAACTAAAACCGCCGCTGTTTCGGCCAATATTCAGACGACCGTTATATACACATCCGGTAAATGTGGTGTTCAAGGCAGTGGCTGCGAAGCCGCCGCAATAGTCCTTATATCCGTTGATATTCACGCTGACGGTGCAGTCTATAATATTTGATCTGCTATCTTCATAAATATCGTTCACACAAAACAGACCGCCGGCGTAGGGTTTCTCCATATTGATATCACCGGCAACTCTCAAATTCTTGATTGTTGCGCCGTTAATATAACGGAAAGGAGCCACACGGTTCAAACGTTGGGCACTGGACAGTTCGGTATAGTTGTAATGAAACGTCAGGGTGTTGTTGTCACCGTCGAAAGTGCCTTTGAATGAGTAATAAACCGCATCGACAAGGTCACCTACCATTTTAGTGACAGGATTTTCGGCTGTTCCAATGTCTGCAGTGAGTTTTACAAACTCTCCGCTATAACTGTATCCGGCATTTACGGCAGCCGCGAAGGCATTCCAATCCGATACACTTGAAATCTGATATGGATTTTCAGATGTTCCATTTCCCGAAAGTGCAGCAGGAGATGGCGTTTGCGCAATAGAAATTACGCCGGAAAGCAATAAAATGCAAATAAAAGATAATCTTTTTAAATCATCTAACATATTCATAGTCAAAGCTTTAATATCGTTATCTCTTTTTTATATCAGAGCCCGCAAAGATACTAAAACTTTGAATATGTATTACAATTTTTTTATAATATTTGATTATCGCTTTTTACGCATCAAATAGCCAGCCCCCAATGCCGTCAGCACAAGCAGCCCTGAGCCCAGCGGCGCGGCATCCTGATCCAAAGCTCCACCTAACGGTCCGTGAGGGACCAAAGGCTCGTCGACACCCGGTATCGGTGTATCTGTACGCTGCCCGCTGTTGTCACTTCTGAAAAAACCATCTTGTGCGCTAACGCTGAATACCATTGTCAAAATAATAGCAAATGTGAATAATATCTTTTTCATTGTATCTCCCTCCTATTTAACAATAATTTTTTGCGTCTTGGTCTCTCTTCCGACCAACTTCAAAATGTAAACACCCGCCTGTGACGGTTTGCCGACAACCTCTATGCCGTTGACGTGTTGGGTAAGCACCATCCTGCCGGCTACGTCAAACATCTGGAGCTCGCCTTCGCCGTTCACAATTAAGTCATTGCCGTTCTGATATGCGAACTCGTCGTTTTCAAATCCGCAATTCTCGCCGAGAAGCACTATGAAACGTTCGTCATTGTCCGATATCGAAGCGATAAACGAATACTCTTTTTCCTTAATCATATCGATATCTTCGCCAGTCATTCGGTCGATAATATGCAGATAGCTGATATCGCCCTCAGGTTTCACGCTCAATGTGTATCTACCTGTCGTCATAGCCTTAAAACAGAGGTTGAATACCACTGTCTCCTTGCCCATTGTCGCAATGGCATAGTCGGCATCATCCTGACGGATGTACACCATAGGAATATTTTCATTGATATGCGCTATTTTGTCCAAACCGTATCCATTGTCTAATATAGCATAAGCTACATCTTCGTATGTATTATTTGAAACCGAAAACGAAATACTGTTCGCTTTTTCCTTTGATGAACTACCACCTTTAGAAATAGTATTCTTCATCGTTAATGTACCGGAATTTATCGCTTTAACAAGAATGCCTTCACAAACTCCTATTGAATCTGTATTATTCGTTTTAGGCACCCATGCGCCGTCATTCGACAAAGTGTAGAAACCATCAACAAGCAATTGTGTACCTCCTACTGCTGTATCAGGGATAGCGGCTCCGTTACCTTTATATACACCATGAACATACGGATTGCCTATAAGATGAAAACCTTTAAGCTTTTCCCCCTTTCTTGTCAAATTGTACGTAACATCATCAATATTCATTTTTCCAGTAAACTCCAAAGACCTGTTTTGTGCGTTACGATATAAATAGCCACGACCTTTATGGGTATTATTAGGTTTTCCAGAAACAGTGAAATAATGATTTTTATCATCATACTTCCACCACCAATGTGAAGGCTCATCGTAGAGCATCAAATCATAAGGCGAAGACTTTGAGACAAAATTAGTGCCATTTTCAAAATCATCATAAACCTTTACTTCATCCATAGGCACGGATACAATGTGCCAACCATATGGGGTATCTTCTTCTGGATATGGAGCGGCTGTAATTGTTTTTTGAATATGGATTTCAATCGGAGTTCCTGTCTTATTGTTGTTACAAATCATCTGGGCACCATCTTTGAGAACAATCTTTCCATTGACAAATTCAATACTGTTGGCATAACCAATCTCTCCAGGCTCCAGTTCAATTGCCCTGTCAATTTTCACATCTGTGCTTGGTGTTGGAGCATCATCTTCACCCCATGTGCCTTCTTTATACCATATATATGGTACCAATGTGATTTCCTGGATAGTATCGGAATACAAATTAAGCAATTGGTATTTACCGTCTGTTACGAAATTAGCTTCGTTCGCATATTCTTCCAAACCGCTTGTGTAAACACCGCCAAAGCCATGTCCTGTTATATGGATTCTGGTATCAGGATCCAGCTCACCTATAACATTAATGACCGCATTACCTGAAGTATAGGTGTTGTTTTCAGTATCTTCAGGTATTGCGCCCTTTCTTGTTCTGAAATTATCATCAATCAATATTTTTCCAAGAACATTGAATGTTGCACCACTGACGATATACACACCACCACCGTCCATGTAACTGTGATTATTGGTAATAGTGCCGCCATCCAAAGTGAATGAGCCTGCATGCAAACAAATACCTCCACCAAACATTTTGTCATGTTCAGTATAAGCGGTATTGTATGAAATCGTACAATTTTTCGCATAAGTGGTTCCTTTGTCCTGATAGAAACCCGCTCCAGCAAATGCCGATTGGTTAGCATCCTCAGCTGCACCTCCAATCGTACAGTTTTCCATTCTTAATTTGCCATCATCCAAATACACACCGCCGCCATCAGAATGTCTTGTCAAATTTGTTTCAGTGGCACGATTCTTTTTAATATTACAATTTATCAATATGGCTTCAGCTGCACTACTACCTGTATTTCCTATAATACGCACACCACCGCCCTTGCTTTCGCTTTCATTATTGATTATATCGACATCGGTCATGCTGAAATATGCAGGTTTGAAACTAAAAACTCCACCGCCACCGCCTTTTGCCACATTGTTGGTGACCGAACCGCCATTCATGGTAAATGAGCTGCCCTTATCATTACAAATACCGCCACCTCTCGCCGTAACAGATGAATTAGTTGGATCATCCGGATTTTTTACACATTTGTTATTGGTGACAGTAACATTGTTTAATACCAGTGTACCTTTATTATAAATTCCACCCGCATCATTCTTATATGACCCTGCATTATCAGTATTATCATTTATTTGATCCACCGCAATGCTATAGCCTCCAGTTACAGTGCCAGGACCATTGATTGTAAGGCTGGCGCCTTCACTCACTCTGAAAACCTGACCGTAATTAACGGGCGTGTCTAAATCGACCAAGCCTCGGTTAACGGTTTTATTATTCAAATTCAAAACAACCGTGCCGTTTACAACTAAAGCTTCATTACCTGTAGGATCATAAGGAATAATGTTGGCGCTCAAAGTAATCTCCTTAACACCATCGGTTTCATATGCCAAAATTTCTTTAACTTTTGCCCATGTATCAAAGTTTTCAACCATTATGCCCATGGTCTTCTTTCCCGCATACGAGCCTATTCCTTCAACAATAACAGTATGAGCACCTTCTATTTCTTCCGGAGTACCGCTAATAGTCGGTGTTGTTTCCGTAGGAACCTCTTCTCCGTCTATTTTAATTATGTAATCGGTACCACGTGTCAATGTCCTACCATAATAACAAACAGTAATAGGAGTGATTACCACCGCTGTGCCAGTGTAAGAATAAACTGTTTCTATATCTGTTATCACTGCGCCTGGAACGTAGTAAGTTGTTGCATCGTAAGTGTATTTTTTGGCAAATTTGTCAGCAGGTTTTGATGTTGGAGCCTGCGTTCCTCCGCCATAGTTGTTTTTTGTATAATAAGCTTCTTTTAATGTAGCAGTTAAATTTCTATAAAAATTTTTTATGTGATTAGCATCACCTGTTAATGTAATTTTGCCATCCATTGTGCAATTGATAAATGAAAGAGTTCCATTATTATAACTGACAAAACCTGCAGCCCTAGTTTTATGTATAACGGGATATTTGGTTCCTTCATTTATTTCCCCATTAAATACACAGTTTTCGAAAGTAATAATACTTACTGATATTCCACCTTTGTTGTCTTTATTTTCTGCCAAAAAACCTGCCGAAGAACAATCGTATTTATTACCAGTATTACCAAACTCTGTACAATCAATAAAAATACTGCTTGTGCAATTCAGAATATAGTTTTGATTGCCTGTTTTTGCACTGAATGCAAATCCTATCAAACCTGAATTATATTTCTTTTTTGAATAGATTGCACCATCGACAGTAAGGTTTTTAATAGTAGCTCCATCAATAACACGGAAAGGAGCATTTGGTGAAACATTATTTCCTGGTTCAACTTCGTTACCTTTTGTTCCAACATTGAAAGTAATCTTTTTCCAACCACCGTCAAATGTTCCGCTGAACCACTTATCTTCAACATAATTACTACCACTCTCAGTCATTATACCAATAATTTTGTTCGTGGTATGAACTGGAACTGTTTCATCCTTAGTAACAGTTACAACGATATTGTCTTTCAATATCAGATATTCTCCTAAAAAAGAGTGTCCATTGTTCACTGCTTGTCCAAAGGCTTCCCAATCATCAATATCATGAATCTCATAAGGGTCAGTTTCTGTGCCATAACCATATTCAAAAATATCTTCTTTAACTTCAAATCCTGCAGTAACTTTACCTTTGCAATAACCTACAATGCCTTCAATAACCAAAGTATAATTGCCTGGTGTTATTGAGGCAATGGATACAGTATTATTGTAGCTGTCTTTAATTGTAGCCGTATAGGATTCCGAAGCAAGCGTTACCGCCTCAACATCAGGTTCTGTGAATGTGACACTGTAATTTAATCCTACTTGTCTCACATAATTTCGGTAATACGACGCGTTAAGGCCGTTTATTGTTGCTTCACCTTCAACATAGTAATAGTTGTTGTCATAAAGCTGTTTACGATACGTAAAAGGAGATTCTTCCGGAGCATCGGCGTAAGATGAATATGCGCGTTTACCTTGTGTTAAAGAACCAACTTCATAAGTGTAATAAAAATTTTTACTATAACTATTTAAAGTGCCGTTCACAAAAGTATTACTATTTTCGCCTGTTATCGAACTTCCTGAAGCCGGGGTAAACTGGCATTCGATAATCTTTGTGTTTGCAGAACCAGAAAATCCTATGGCGCAGAATCCGGCGCTATGGTCGCCAGCTTTAATTTGTCCATTATAAACACATGAACTCATTTCCACTACAGCACTTTCTTCAACGACCAAACCGGCACAGTACTCACCGCCACCGATAATATTCACACTAATGATATTGTATCGTCCGTTAATTCTAGTTTTAGCACCATAGTTTATTCCAATAACTCCGGCAGCGTAGCCATTTGTAGCGTCTATTGTACCGGCGACATGGAGTTTGTTGATTTCAGCACCTTCAGTACATACAAATGGTGCGGTATATTCAACTTTACCTGTTTCCTGATTAACTCCGACTGCTTCATAGCTTACAGTCAATGTGTGGTTTTCGCCGAGGAAAATTCCTCTAAAAGGTCTTTTTGTTTCCTCACTATAATATCCAACCATCGTAGTGACAGGGTTTTCATCTGTTCCGATGTCAGCTAAAAGCTTAACTGTTTTTCCAGCGTAGTCACAGTAACCATGGTTTACATCCTCAACAAAATCGTTCCATTCTTTAACATTTGAAATACTGTATTCATTAGATGTTCCAGTAGTTGGAAGTTGAGGGCTTTGCGCCTTTAAAACTGTGCTTGTCAGCACTGCAAGAAGAGTTAAAGTAAGACTTCTTGTAAGAATTAATTTAAACTTCTTCATATAAAAAACATTTAAAAAAAATTCATCCACAAATTAAAAAAAACCATCCATAAATCGAGTACAAAATTACAACATTTTTTAATACGATGGGATGGGTAATTCAAAAAGTTATCAACAATTTCAAGGGTTTCCGTTGATTTAAAAAAAAATTAATAAAAAAAGAAGGAACCAATAATTTGATTCCTTCTAAGGGTTTGGCGAC